>Ga0193951_1000035_pt1 | contig 51440 bp, 48 predicted proteins | sample BB_2_MG_FD_140370 | JGI IMG/M metagenome (GOLD analysis project Ga0193951, IMG submission 140370) | Microbial mat bacterial communities from the Broadkill River, Lewes, Delaware, United States - BB_2_MG | ecosystem: Environmental > Aquatic > Freshwater > River > Microbial mats | place: USA...
GATCTAGAAAAACTAAATGAAGAATCTAAGTTAGATTATTTAAATACTTTAGAAAATTATTTAAGAACAAAAACAGACTACACTAAAATTGCAGCACCATCATCTGTTGGTATTGAAGAAGGAAATATTTTAACAAGTGTAAGTCGAATTATAGCTCTTTCTGTAGAAAGACGAAACCTTGAATACTCCACTAAAGAAGGGTCTATACTTTTTGAAGATGTAGATCGCCAGCTCGATACTGAGAAAAATGTTTTGTTGGAAACAATTAATGTTACAAAGCAAACTATAGGTGTACAATTAAATACCATAAATAGAAAGATAGCTAATTTAGAATCTAAGCTTATAGGGCTTCCTGAGGACCAACAAGAATATCTAAAGATTCAGCGTAAGTTAGATTTGAGTAGGGAAGCTTTTGATATTTATCAAGCTAAAAGAGGTGAAGCTGCAATTGTAAAAGCAGCAAACGTATCTGATATTACTGTTATAGATGAGGCTAAGGATATTGGAGATGCTCCAATTGGACCAAATAGAACATTAAATTACATGATGGGTTTAATGATTGGTTTTTTCTCCCCGATGTTTTTGATTTTTGTAGTTTATCTGTTAGATAGTACCATCCATGGTTCAGACGAAGTTACAAGGATGTCTAAAATTCCAATTTTAGGATTAATAGGCAAATACCGATACAAAAATAATTTAGTAGCTTATGAAAAGCCAAAATCTGCTGTAGCTGAGTCTTTTAGAGCAATTAGATCGAGTTTGCAGTTTATTTTTAAAAATTCTGTTTCTGAAACAAAGGCGAATACCTTAATGATAACATCTTCAGTTAGTGGTGAAGGGAAAACATTTACATCAATTAATATTGCAACGGTTTATGCCCTTTCCGGAAAAAAGACCATTCTGTTAGGATTAGATTTACGTAAGCCAAAAATATTTGGGGATTTTAATATTACTAACGAAAGAGGTATTGTAAATTATCTTATAGGAGACAATAATCTTGATGAAGTTGTTACAAATACTCATATAGAGAATTTAGATGTAATTCCTTCGGGACCAGTTCCTCCAAATCCTTCTGAATTATTGATGGGAGATAAACTAAAAGAACTCATAACTATGCTTAAGCAAGAGTATGACATGATTATTTTAGATACACCTCCATTAGGTTTGGTTACAGATGCCTTAGAGTTAGTGCAATATGCTGACGCCACTATTTTTATGGTGAGATTGGATTATACTAAAAAAGGAATGCTGCAACTGGTAAATGCAAAACACCAAACAGGGGAACTTAAAAATGTGAGTTTTGTGCTTAATTTTTATAGACATAAAAACAATCATAATTATGGCTATGGTTATGGCTACGGTTATGGTTATGGCTACGGTGTTTATGGAAATACATATCATGAAAAAGACGATTCTTCACTTCTAAAAAAGATTAAGAATTTCTTGAAAAAAATATAAATCGTTTTAATTATTAAGTATTTTGATCACTAAAACTCAACTTCTAGTCAAACGTATTTTTGATTTAGTTTTAGTGCTATTGTTTTTGCCTTTATTAATCATTCCTATTCTTGTACTTATTATTATCGCTACTATAGATACTAAGGAATTTGGTGTGTTTTCACAGAAACGTGTGGGGCAACACGGTAAATTATTTAAAATTTATAAAATTAGAACCCTAAAAGAAGGTAAGCATCAATTAGGTCATTTAGATCAGAGTGCTAGTGCTATTGGAAAATACCTAAGACGTACTAAATTAAACGAGTTGCCTCAATTATTTAATGTACTAATAGGTGATATGAGTTTTGTTGGTCCAAGACCTGATTTGCAGGGTTTTGCCGATGAGTTAAAAGGTGAAGATCGAATTATTTTAATGGTAAAACCGGGAATTACTGGTCCAGCCACTTTAAAATATAAGAATGAAGAACGTGTATTAGAGCGTCAAAAAGACCCAGATAACTACAATAGAACGATTATTTGGGTAGATAAAGTGAAAATCAATAAAAAGTATGTTCTTAATTATAGTTTTTACTTAGATTTGGCATTCATTTTAAAATCTACTTTAAACAAATGACACATTCAGAAGATAAGATTGCAATTATAGGATTAGGTTATGTTGGTTTGCCTCTTGCCGTAGAGTTTGCAAAGAAATTCTTTGTAGTTGGTTTCGATATTAATAAACAACGCATCAGTGAATTAAATACTGGTTTAGATAAAACATTAGAAGTTGACAACGAGAATTTAAAATCGGTTTTAACTACAGACTTAAACTCTAGTAAAGGTTTATATATTACAGATAACGTTGAGGCATTAGCTGCTACAAATGTATATATTATTACAGTGCCAACTCCAACAGATGCATTAAATAAGCCTGTATTTACACCTTTAATAAAGGCTAGTGAAACTGTAGGTCGTGCGATGTCTAAAAATGATATTGTTATATACGAATCAACGGTTTATCCTGGTGCAACAGAAGATATTTGTGTCCCTATTTTAGCTGAGGTTTCAGGTTTAACTTATAACAAAGATTTTTTTGCTGGTTATTCGCCAGAACGTATAAACCCAGGAGATAAACAACATACTGTAACTAAAATTTTAAAAGTGACTTCTGGTTCTACACCAGAAATAGCTAAGAAAGTTAACGATTTATACTTAAAAGTAATTACAGCAGGTACGCATTTAGCTCCTTCGATAAAAGTAGCTGAAGCGGCTAAAGTTATTGAAAACTCTCAACGAGATATCAATATTGCTTTTGTAAATGAATTGTCTAAAATATTTAGATTACTAGACATTGATACTAAAGCGGTGTTAGAAGCTGCTGGTACGAAATGGAATTTCTTAAAATTCTCACCAGGTTTAGTGGGTGGTCACTGTATTGGAGTAGATCCTTATTATTTGGCACAAAAAGCTATTGAGTCTGGTTATAATCCAGAAATTATTTTAGCTGGTCGTAAGATGAATGACAGTATGGGAAGCTACGTTGCAACCGAAACTGTTAAGATGATGATTAAAAAAGGAGCTACGATTAAAGGATCTAAAGCCCTTGTTTTAGGAACAACTTTCAAAGAAAATTGTCCAGATATCAGAAACTCTAGAGTTATTGATATTATAGAAGAGTTAGAAACATACCACGTAAATGTAGATGTTTATGATCCTTGGGCTTCTAAAGAAGAAGTGAAACATGAGTATGGTTTCGACCTAATTACTGATTTTGGAGATTTAAGTTCAGATTACGATGCTGTTATTTTAGCGGTTTCGCATAATGAGTTCTTAGAATTAGATATTACTAAATTAAAGTCACAAACAGGTGTTGTTTTCGATGTAAAATCATTACTTCCTTTAGACGCCGTAGACGCAAGATTATAATGTATTCAAACCCACATCACACAGTAGACCTATCCGAATTAAGTTTTTTAATCACGGGAGGTGGAGGCTTCATTGGCTCTAACCTAACAGAATACTTATTAAAGTATAATGCTAAAAAAGTAAGAGTTTTAGATAACTTTTCTAATGGGCATCGTGAAAATTTAACTGAGTTTATGGATAATCCTGCCTTTGAACTTATAGAAGGAGATATCAGAGATTTAGAAACCTGTAAAAAAGCAATGGATGGGATTGATTATGTCTCTCATCAAGCAGCTTTAGGTTCTGTGCCTCGCTCTATTAATGATCCAGCAACAACGAATGAAGTTAATATTTCTGGATTTTTAAATATGATGATTGCATTAAAGGATAGTCCTACCGTAAAACGTATGGTCTATGCAGCGTCTAGTTCAACTTATGGAGATAGTAAAGCATTGCCTAAAGTAGAAGATACTATAGGTAAACCTTTGTCTCCTTATGCTGTTACAAAATACGTAAATGAATTGTATGCTGATGTGTTTGGAACAACTTACGATACTGATGTAATTGGCTTAAGATATTTTAATGTATTTGGCCCTAAGCAAAGTCCTAGTGGTGCTTATGCTGCTGTAATTCCATTATTCATGCAGGCGCTTAAAGATAATGAGCCTTCAAAAATTAATGGAGATGGTGAGCAAACAAGAGATTTTACTTTTATAGATAATGTGGTTCAGGCTAATGTAAAAGGATTTTTTGCCTCTAAAGAAGCGAAGAATGAGGTCTTTAATGTAGCTTGTGGTGAGCGTATTACTATAAATTATTTATGGGAATCATTGCGTATTGCAGCAAATTCTGAGTTAAAGGCTGTTTATGGGCCTAATAGACAGGGAGATGTAAGAGATTCTTTAGCTGATATTTCAAAGGCTCAAAATTTATTAGGTTATAAACCAAAATATACTGTAAGAGAAGGTTTAAAAATTACTTGGGATTCTTTTAATTAGAGAAAATTTATCTATAATTGATTTGTTTGTTTAAAATTAATATCTTTATTCCGAGTTAATTAAATAAGGTCTAGTGTATTCCCCTGATATTTCTAAACTTTAATATAAACATTAATTATTAATGACAAATATTTTAGTAACTGGAGGTGCTGGTCAGTTAGGGAGTTCGATTGCTGCTAAACTAGCATTAAAAGAAAATGTAACGGTTGTAATTATAGATAACCTTTCTACTGGAGAAAAATCCAAAATTCCTAAAAAAGAAAATATTAAGTTTATAAAGGCAGATGTCAATGATTATAATGACATTATCTCAATCTTTGCAACTTTTAAATTCGACTATGTCTTTCATTTTGCAGCAGTTGTTGGTGTTGAAAGAACATTAGAAAACCCAATAAATGTCTTACATGATATAGACGGTATAAAGAATATACTGTCATTGTCTAAAAATTCTGGTGTAAAACGTGTTTTTTATTCGAGTTCATCAGAAGTTTATGGGGAGCCTTTTGAAATTCCTCAAAATGAAAATACAACACCTTTAAATTCAAGATTACCTTATGCCATTGTAAAAAATGTTGGTGAGGCATTTCTTAAAGCATATCAAAGGGAAAACGATTTAGATTATACAATTTTTCGTTTTTTTAATACCTATGGGCCTTTTCAGAGTAATGATTTTGTAATGCCTAGATTTTTGAAATTGGCAATGAATAATCAACCTATTCCAATTTATGGTAATGGAGATCAAACACGTTCATTTTGTTATATTGATGATAATGTAGATACTTGCCTTAAAGCCTTATATGAAGATGCGTATGTTAATGATGTTTTAAATATTGGTAATGGTGATGAAATAAGCATATTACATTTGGCAGAAAAAATTATAGAGCTTACTAATTCAACATCGGAAATCATTTTTCTTCCGTCTTTAAAAGAAGGCGATATGACTAGACGATGCCCTGATATAACTAAGATGAAATCCTTACTAGGAAGAGATTTAGTTACTGTAGAAGAAGGGATAATGAAAATGATAAATCACTATAATACTTATACAATTCAAAAGACTTATTAACTTAAGTAATTTTCCTTTCTTATATTCGCAATATTATTAAAAAACAAGTTTATAATTGAAAACTGCAGAAGAGCATTGGTTATATGTCATTTCTTCAAAAAAGAAACTTCTAGATCTTAATTTTAAAGAAATCTGGAATTATAGAGATTTATTATTTTTATTTGTAAAAAGGGATATTATAACATTGTATAAACAAACGGTTCTCGGACCGCTTTGGTACTTAATTCAACCTTTATTTACATCACTAATATTTACTTTAATATTTAATAACCTAGCAGATATTCCTACTGGTGAAGGTGTGCCTAATTTCCTGTTTAATTTAGCAGGTATCACATCTTGGAACTATTTTAAAGACTGTTTGGTTGGTACTAGTGATACCTTTAAAAAGAATGAAAACATTTTTGGAAAAGTATATTTTCCTAGAGTTATAATGCCTATGTCTGTTGTCGTTTCAAATTTATTGAAATTTGGTATTCAGCTTTTGGTATTTATTGGTTTTTATATCTATTACCTATATTTTACAGGCAATACGTTTAATGTTATGCCACAATTAAGTTTATTGCTTTTACCTCTGTTAATAGGTTTAATGGCGCTTTTAGGATTAGGTTTTGGTATGATAATATCTTCAATGACTACCAAATATAGAGATTTAACTTTTCTAGTTCAATTTGGTGTGCAATTATTAATGTATGGGTCAGCAGTCATGTATCCAATGTCTTATTTTAAGGATAAATTGCCTAATTATTATTGGTTAATAGAATGGAACCCCATTGCTATTATCATTGAGTCATTTAGGACCATGGTCTTTGGTGTTGGAGAATTAGACATCAATAAACTAATATATACTATAATAACAAGTTTTATAATTTTTCTGATAGGATTAATTATTTTTAATAAAACTGAAAAAAGCTTTATTGATACCATATAATGAGTTCAGAAATAATTTTAAAAGTAGAAAATATAGGTAAGCAGTACCGTTTAGGACTTGTAGGTACAGGTACTATTAGTCATGATCTTAATCGTTGGTTTAGTAAAATAATGGGTAAAGAAGATCCATACTTAAAGGTTGGAGAATCAAATGATAGAAGCGAAAAAGGGAAATCTGACTATGTTTGGGCTATAAAAGATATTAATTTTGAAGTTAAACGTGGGGAAGTTCTCGGTATTATAGGAAAAAACGGAGCAGGCAAATCAACCTTACTAAAAATATTATCTCGCGTCACTGGCCCAACAACAGGTGAAATAAAAACGAAAGGTAGAATAGCTTCTTTATTAGAAGTGGGCACGGGATTTCATCCTGAAATGACAGGAAGAGAAAATATTTATCTTAATGGAGCCATCCTTGGCATGACCAAAGCCGAAATCAATTCTAAGATTGACGAAATTATTGACTTTTCAGGGTGTTTAAGATATGTAGATACACCTGTAAAACGCTATAGCTCTGGAATGAAAGTACGATTGGCGTTTGCTGTAGCCGCACATTTAGAACCAGATATTTTGGTGGTAGATGAGGTGTTGGCAGTTGGAGATGCTGAGTTTCAGAAAAAAGCCATAGGAAAGATGCAAGATATCTCTAAAGGAGATGGTCGTACAGTGTTGTTTGTGAGTCATAATATGGCAGCGGTAAAAAGTCTTTGTACACGTGCTATTGTATTGGAAAATGGAACTTCTGTTTTTGAAGGTGCTACGGATGATGCTGTTGACTTTTATTTAAGCCAAGGGAAACAGAAAAGTAATATTCCTTTGGGTAAACGTGTAGATAGAAGTGGGCGTGGTAGATTATTATTTACAGGAATTTCTGTTTTAAATGACGCTGAAGTAGAACAAACCAATTTACTTTCCGGTGAACTTTATAAAATTAGGATATGCTTTAAAACAGTAAGCAAATTAAATAATGTACGTTTAAGGATTAGAATTATTGATCCTAAAGGAACCATTAGGTTTTTGTGTAATAACTATTTTGTAGATCCTAAGATGTTGAACTTAGATATTTCAGAACACCTTGTTGCCGATTGTATAATCCCAAAACTACCTTTGCCAAATGGTTCCTATGATGTACAATTAACTTGTTTTACGTCAGAAGGAACTGAAGATGATATTGAAAGTGCATTAAGTTTTAATGTAGTAGGAGGAGACTTTTTTAAAAGTGGTCGAGAACAATTTTCAAAAGAAGGAGTTTTAGTAGATCATACGTTTATGATAAATCAAAATATTAATGATCGTTAATCACCAGCATAAATTTATATTTATAAAAACACAAAAAACAGCTAGCACCTCTATGGAGATAGCTTTAAGCCGATTATGTTGCGAAAATGATATCGTGACTCCTATATCTAAAAATGATGAAATAATTAGAAATCAACTGGGTTATCAATCGCCAGTTAATTATAATATTCCGTTTTCGAAATATTCAAAAAAGGAAATGTTGAATTTTGTGTTCTTTAAAAAAAGGAAATCGTTTTATAACCATATGTCCTGTAAAGAAATGAAATTCCTTTTAGGGGATACCATATATAATAGCTATTATAAATTTTGTTTTGAACGCAATCCTTATGATAAAGTCATATCATTGTTTTATCATCAAGGAGGATTTGAGCGGTGGGATTCTATTGAAGCATTTATAAGAGGAGGTGGCCTAAATATAATAAAGGGGTATGATCAATATTCTATAAATAAAGTTTTGGCTGTTGACGATATTTTTAAATATGAAGATATGGATAACGCCTTATCAACAATATCTCAAAAATTGAATTTAAAAACGCCTTTAGAACTTCCGAAAATAAAAGCCAAATCTCAATTTAGAAAAGATAAGAGACATTACAGTGAGGTTTTAACCCAAGAAGAAAAAGGTTTAATTGATCTTATTTGGGCAAGAGAACAAAAACTTATGAATTATTCTTTTTAACAAATCATGAAATTTTTAAAAAACCATATTAAAAAAATCATAAAACTAAAAGAAAAGCAATTGCTTAAAGTGTACTCACATCCGCGATCTGGTACACATTTTTTAGAAGCATTTTTGGCATGTAATTTTTATGAAAGCAACGATTTATTTATTCCAAACGTAAAATGGGGCCATTGGTCTAATAGAAAAGTAAAGGCTGTAGGAAACCCCTACGGAAAACTATTTGGGGATCATTATTTTGCGGACCAAAGCAATAATAATTTGCCAAAGGTATACATTGTGAGAGATGGGCGTGCTGTTGCTTATTCTGTTTGGAAAACGCCAAATTTTTTGCATAAAGATATTAGTGATCTAACATTTAAAGAATTTTTAAGAACACCTATTGATTGGTCTGGCTCGCCTTCAATAAAAACAGATGCACAATTAACCATATTAGAACATTGGGCAGAGCATGTTAAAAGTTGGTATAAGCTTGCAGAACAAAATAATACGGTGTTAATTATAAAATATGAAGATTTAATAAGCCAGCCTTATCAACAATATTTGAAGATATACGACAAGTTTTTTAATAAAAAGAAAAGACGTTCTATAAATGAATTAAATATTATTGAAAAGCCTGTTGGTTTGTTGCCTAATAAAGCAAAAGCAGATTCTTGGAAAGCTGTTTTTGATGAAGATGATTTATTGTATTACAACGAAGTAATTAAACAACGACATATTGAAATTTGACAATCTTAATATAGAAGATAATGATTCGAAAAAACTGCTAGTTACATTTGGAGGAATTAGACAGGGGATTGGAGTACCTGATTATGAATTATTATAATAATTTTTAACTATAATCCGATTAGATATCAATTAAGCATGATTTCATAAAGAGATAAATAAATTAAATAGCCAACCTTCAGAAAGGTTAAAATCACTAAAAAAAAGTTACGTTGTATTCATATCAAAAAAGAGATCATAATTTAATCAAGGAATTAAGAGCTGATGACGAGCTGTTTAGGATAATTAGAGAAAGGATTCTAAAGGAATGAAAAAGGTTTGCTTTGTAGTTCTCCATTTTCCTATTGTGTCAGAAACATTTGTGACCAACCATGTGGTGCAAGCTAAATTACGCGGTTTTGATACCCTTGTGTTGACTAATCATTTAATGACAGTTGACAATTCTTCTCAAAAAGAATTATTGCTGAAACATAATATTTTAGCAGATGCTTATCCTGTAGATTATAAAATACCGAGTTCAAAAATAAAAAGACTGCTTTACGCTTTTTTGTTAATTATCAAATATTTTAAATACTGGCTACGAGCAAAAAATATGAGGTTTAAGCATCGGTTAGTAACATTACCGTTTCAAATCGCTTTTTATAATCAATTTAAAGATGTATCGGTTTTTCATATTCAATTTGCATTAGCTGGGTTTGAAATAGCACAAATGAAGTCTATAGGTTTATTTTCTGGGCGTATAATAACTACTTTTCATGGCTATGACGCACACTTTAAAAATAAGCAAGATTTAAAATTTTTAAAGCAACGTTATAACTTGTTGCTTAAAGCATCCGATTACTTAACCGTTAACACCGCCTATCTAGGTAAAAAAGTAGAAGCACTTGGAGGTATTGCTAATAGAATAAAGGTTATTCCGATGGGTGTAGATTTGGAGTTCTTTAAACCTCAAATAGAAAAAAGAATATCTGATAATGCCGCAATAAAACTAATTTCTATTGGTCGGTTAATTGAATTAAAAGGGTTCGAGTATGCAATTAGGAGTGTAAAAATAATTGTTGACAAAGGATATAATGTGGTTTATACCATTATTGGCGATGGAGTAGAAAAGGATAAGTTACAACGTATAATAGACGAATTAAGATTATCAAATATAGTCCGTTTAGTTGGAGTGAAAAATCAGCAAGACATCAAATATTTATTAGACGAGAGTCATGTATTTCTTATGAGTTCTATAACAGATCAATCAAATAGAGCAGAAGCTCAGGGAGTTGTAACCATTGAAGCACAGGCCATGGGTTTACCCGTAGTAGCCTTTCGTAGTGGTGGAGTGCCCTATACCGTAATTGAGAATGAAACTGGATTTTTGGTAAATGAAAGAGATATAGATGGTTATGCGCAAAAAGTCATGAAACTTATAGATGATCGTAATTTATATAATACGATGAGTCATTCGGCTAAAGAATTTGTGTTAAATAATTTTTCGACTAAAGATTTAGCTAAAGCGTTTTTTAAACTATATGATTAAAGAAGACGATAAGATAAAAATCTTGAATTTGCCCAAGATTTAGACGTACATTCTTTAATTTGAAATTGTGTTTTTAGCATACTTTTTCTTTTTTTTGTGGTTGGGTCTTCATTTGGGGTTGTAACTTAGTCCAATTAAATTATTAAGATGTCAAAACAAACACTCATTTCTATTATTATTCCGACATTTAACCGTGTCTGTTTAATAGGTGAAACTTTAGATTCTGTTTTGGCACAAACTTACAAAAATTGGGAGTGTATTGTAATAGACGATGGTAGTACGGATGGTACGATCCAGATCATACAAGATTATTGTGATAAAGATACTCGGTTTAAATACTATGATAGACCAGAAGGTAGACCAAAAGGAGCCAATGCATGTCGAAATATTGGAATTCATAATAGTACAGGCGAATATGTAATATTCTTAGATTCGGATGATAAATTGGAATTGAATTGTCTAAAAAATAGATTAAAACTATCGTTAGAATTTCCTGATAACGCGTTTTTTGTTTTTAAAATGCAGAAGTTTAAAATCACAATCAACGATTCCAATCAAATCATTAATAAATACCCTAAAAATATAGAGCAAACGTATTTAGAAATGTTTTTATCTTACGAATTACCATGGCAAATTACCTGTCTTTTCATAAATAAAAGAAATTTGAATTTTGAGTTTGATGAAAAATTACAAAGGTTCCAAGATGTGCTTTTTTCAATTATTCTACTGATAAGACTTGAAAATTTTAAGGTTTTTGATAAAAGTGAAGCGGATTGTTTTTACAGAATAACAGAAAGCTCATTAGCCAGAGTTTATGATGCTGATTTTATATTTAAGGTTTTAGTTTCATACAAAAATTTAATTATCAAAATAATGGATGAGCTTAGAATTTATGATGCCGAAGAGAAGTATAAGGATGAATTGTTTGCTGGTTTTATGAACATATTTCATTCTTTTATTTTACCGCAAAAAAAATATGATCAGTTTTTATCCATTTCAAAAATATTATTGAAGTATAAAATTATGTCATATTATAAATTATTGATTTTAAATATATTATTTATTTATCGTTTATTAGGCATTGAAAAAATGAAAGGATTAGGCTATCATAGATTAAATAAATTATTGAAATGATAAACGATTTTAAATGTGTAATTTCTGTTGTAGTACCATGTTATAACCAAGCAGAATATTTAGAAGAAGCTTTGCAGTCAGTTTTTAATCAGACCTTTACGGATTGGGAGTGCCTGATTGTTAATGATGGTAGTTCGGATGATACAGAAATTATAGCTAAACAATGGCAAGAAAAAGATGCGCGTTTTAAATATGTTTATAAAGAAAATGGCGGGTTAAGTAGTGCAAGAAATTTTGGAATTAAAAGTGCCTTGGGTGAATTTATTTTACCACTTGATGCTGATGATAAAATTGGACAGCATTATTTGGAGTTTTCTTGGCAAGCATTTCAGAAAAATGATGCATTGAAAATTGTGTATTGTAATGCCGAAAAATTTGGTGTTGAAACGGGGAATTGGGAATTGGAAACATATGCTTTCAATTTATTATTACTAAAGAACATGATTTTTTGTTCCGCTTTATTTAGAAAAAGTGATTGGTCATCTATTAACGGATATGATGAAAATATGAAGGATGGTTTTGAGGATTGGGAATTTTGGATTGCTTTATTAAAAAATGGTGGTGATGTATTGCAGCTAGATTATATAGGCTTTTATTATAGAATAAAGAATGATTCAATGATTAAAGAATTATTCATTGCAGATGAAAAGAAGAGAAATACAATAGCATATATCTGTATTAAACATGCAGATATTTATGTGAAATGGCTTGGTAACCCTATAGAAATCTACAGGGAAAATGTTTACTTGAAAAAAAAACATGGCCAATTGACAGAAAGTGTGCCTTATAAAATTTATAAGTTGATAAAAAAGATTTTTGTAGGGAAGTAAGAATAATTAGAGGATAAAATTTTCCTAATAAAAATATAGTTTTAATAGAAGTATGTTAGCCATAGTAATCCCATTTTATAAATCAGTGTTTTTTGAAGAAACACTTATTTCACTAACAAACCAATCCGATAATCGGTTTAAGGTTTATATAGGGAATGATGCCAGTCCTAACGATATTACTGACTTAATAGAAAAGTATTCTAATAAATTAGAAATAGAATATACATGTTTTGAGAATAACTTAGGTCATGAGTCCTTGGTATCCCATTGGAAAAGATGCTATACTATGATTAAGGAGGAATCATGGTTTATGATTCTTTGTGATGATGACATCTTGAGTCCTAATTACGTGGAGTCATTTTACAAACATTATGACAAGGTTTTAGAGTCTAATGCTCGGGTGGTAAGATATGCAAGTATTCTCATCTCGGATACTGGAGAAGAAATATCAGAGCCTTACCTGCATCCAGTAGTTGAAAAATCATTAGATTCTTGTGTTAGAAAGGTTAAGGGGTTGACTAGGAGTTCTTTAAGTGAATATGTTTTTAGGAACAATTTTACTGATGTAAATAAAATATTTATAGATTTTCCTAATGCGTATTATTCGGACGATTTAAGTATATTGTTAGCAACTAATTTTGGAAATATTTATACCATTAATGATGCTTTTTTTTATTTTAGAAGGGGAGATTATAACTTGTCTGGGGTTAATGCAAATGTGGCTAAAGGAAAGAAAGCCGAATTATTATTTTACAAATATTTATTTAAGAATTATTCCAATTTAATAAGTAAAGAACAAAAGCAAATCTTCTTGTTTAGACTAAATAGGCAAGTTGTGTTTAACAAATCCTTTGAGGTGTATCGTTTTGCTTTAATAGAGCAAATTAAAATTTTCGATATTAAGGGGATCTTATATCTTCCTTTATTAATTCTAAAAAAAGGATTATGGCGAAAACATTAAAAATATTATTATCCGAACATGGCTTACCAGATTCTAAAAATGGCTCTTGGACACAAAGACTAAAATATTTTTTAGAAAGCAACTATAATGTTTTTGATTATGTGGTCTGCGGACCAACAGCATCTAAACAAAAATTAAGTAACGTAGAAACAATTTATTGTAAGGTTATAAATAATAGGTTAGCTTTAAAACTATTCCCAAACATAAAGTATAATAACTTTATGAAACCACTTAAAGACCTAATTTCTAAACACGATAATGTTCTTATTTGTGTTATGGATAATATAAGATTAAACAATGAATTGTCAGCGTTTTTAGAACAACACAATTTACAATCCAAGGTTAATGTTATATTTTATAATTGTGGTTACTCGTACTTTTTAGAAGATCGAGAGCATAAAACGTTTTGTAAACATATAGATGAGATTATTTTCTTAACAAAATCGGCTTATGATTACAATAAAAATAAGTATTCAGAATTTGTTCCAAACGTTTCTATTCTCCATAATCCCGTAGATAAAAATCAATTTAAATTACCTTCTCAAGACGTAAAAGAAACACTTAGAAAAGAACATAAGTTACAAGGCAAAACAGTATTTCTGTGGTTATCTCATAATAGACCTAAAAAAGGACTAAACATTGTTTTAAACGCCTGGTCGCTATGGGCAAAAGACAGAACAGATGTAGAATTGTTAATTGTTGGTGCCAATTCTAAGGACAATATTAAGAATGTTAGATTTTTAGGAAGAATACCGAGTAATGAAGTTCATGTTTTTTATAAATTAGCGGATGTATATCTTTTTCCAACATTATGGAAAGAAGGGTTTGGCTTAAGTTTGGCTCAGGCTATTAGCTCTGGTTGTTATTGTATCGCAGCTTGTAATGGAGGTGTTAAAGATTATATGTCTGTAAATGATGGGCAACTGTTACAAAATCCAAATTTTATTAACGATTGGGTGTCCGCAATGGAAACGGCATATCTTGCTATAAATAATGGCTGGGAAAATGAAACGGCAGGTTCTCAAATTTTATCTATTGAGCAATGGTCTCAAAAGTTTGCAGAAATATTGGTTAATTATGAGACTAGAAATTAAGAATAAATGTGTGGAATTAGTGGCATAATTAATTGGCAAGAAGTTACCAAAAAGGAACTAGATAATGTGTCTTCTTCGTTGAAGGAAATGGACTATAGAGGACCAGATTATTCAAATGTTTTTCAATCTAAATTTGCTATTTTAGGTCATAATCGATTGTCTATTTTGGATCTTAATAAGCGATCGAATCAGCCAATGACTGTAAGTGACGGACAATTTACCATCGTTTTTAATGGCGAAATTTATAATCATAATGAATTAAGAAAAGAATTAATAGCCAAAGGTGTAGAATTTACAACTACATCAGACACCGAAGTATTATTAAAAGGTTATGTAACTTTTGGAAAAGCAATACTTAAAAAAATTAGAGGCATGTTTGCCTTTGTGATTTGGGATAGTATTAAAAATGTATGTTTTGCAGCGCGAGATCGGTTTGGAGAAAAACCTTTTTATTATAGTTTAGATGACAATAATGATTTTTTATTTGCTTCAAACCTACAGGGATTTGTAGCGTTAAAAAATGAAGACATGGAGATAAATAAACAAGCTGTTTATGAACTCTTTAGTCAACAGTTTATAGGTGAATCTACAATTTATAAGGGTGTTGAAAAACTTAAACCAGGTCATTTCATAGAAGTTAGTGCAGACAGTTTCAAAGATGAATCCTATTGGGATGTCAATTATACTAACAAGATTGAAACCTCATTTTCTGAAGCTAAAGATGGTATAGAAGCTATGCTTTTTGAGTCGGTTTCAGAACAATTAGAGGCCGATGTGCCTGTTGGTGTGTATTTAAGTGGAGGTACAGATTCTTCTATTATTGCAGCTTTGGCTTCACAGAAAAAGAAAGATGTGATAGCGCTTACCATGAGTGCATCAAATAGTGTTAATGATGAGGCAGAAGCCGCGAGTTTTGTAGCTAATCATCTTGGCGTACAGCACAAAATAGTGTCTTTGGATGGCAGTTCTATTAAATATTTACCAAGCATGTTAAAGACAATTGAGCCCTTGGCAGATGTGTCTTTAATTCCTAGTATGGCAATTGCAAAAGAAGCGAGTAAAGACTTTAAAGTAATGTTGTCTGGCGATGGTGCTGATGAAATATTTGGTGGCTATAAAACACCATATACATTTGAGCAAAATAACTTTAAAGGTAATTATATAACAAAAAAAATTATTGATGAATCCTTAAAAGGCAACGGGAAAATTAACAGATATCTAAATGATAGATTAACCATGAGTCGGCTTTTTAAATGGGGAGGAATTGAATCGTTTTATTCAAGTGTTAAATCGCCTGTAAAAGAGGTTTTGAGTGTGCTTAATGTGGATGACATTATGGTCAATAAAAAGACTGTGAGTAAAGAAATATTATCTAAAATTTCTACAGAAAGTGATATTTTCATGTATTTGGGTGTTAAGGATAAACTCGTTAATGATTTTTTATATAAAATGGACTCATCAAGTATGCTTTTTTCTATTGAATCGAGAGCTCCATATTTAGATTATAGAATTATCGATTATGTGTCTAAGTTGCCTTTAGATACCTTAATGCCTTCAGGTGAAGATAAAGAGCTTCTCAAAAAAATAGGATCAAAATATATTCCTGAAAGTTTCTTTAAATTACCCAAAAAAGGATTTTCGATTCCTTATTACGACTATTTAAAAAAGGAATGGGGAACATTACTTATTAAATTAGTAAATGAACATATTTCTGCAGATTTAGGTATTATTAATCCTTCAAATGTAGTTGGCTTAGTTAAGAGATACAGAGAAAAACCATCTTACAGAGTAGGAAGGTTACTTTACAGTATATTAGTTTTTGAAATTTGGCTTCGTGTATTTCATTTAAAAATAGATATGACAGACCCAATTTTGTATGAAAAATAAAATAATAGCGATAATTCCAGCACGTGGTGGCTCTAAACGTTTACCAGGTAAAAACAGCTTGCCTCTAGGAGGTTTACCTTTATTGGTACACAGTATTCAATACGCTTTAGAACAACCTGAAATTGTTACCATTTATGTAAGTACAGATGACGATCGTATAAAACAAATCGCATTAAAACACGGTGTACAAGTAATTGATAGACCTATACAATTGTCAGGAGATTTAGAGCCGACCATAAGTACATTACAACACGTTTTGGAGCAGGTTGAAGCTGATGTGGAAGCTGTTGTTTTATTGCAACCCACAAACCCGTTACGACCTAAAACACTATTTAAAGACCTGTTTGCAAAATTTAAAACTAAAAATTGTACAAGTGCGTTTACAGTAAGTCGTAATCACGATAAATTAGGGAAAATTACAGAGGATGTTTTTGTACCCTATAATTATACACCAGGACAACGGAGTCAAGATCTTGAACCTTTGTATTATGAAAATGGATTGTTATATATTACATCTGCAAATGCTATACGTGAAGGCAATATAATGACTGAAGACGCCTTGCCTTTTGTAGTAGATCACCCCTTTGCCAAAGTAGATATTGATACACAAGACGATTTTGACTATGCTGAGTTTTTAGTTCAGAAACACAATATTGTGTAGTTCATGGTAAATGGTTGTGTGTTTTTTAAAATTCACCATTAGATTTAAGTATGTTATTCAATTCTAGAGTTATTGCTTTAACACCTATTGGAGACCAATGAGTATCGTCAAAATAATAAACATCTTTTTTTATTTTTAATTCTGTATTTAATACCTCTAATGAATTTATGTATAAATAATCTTTAGATAGTTCGTTGTAATACTTAAAAAAGAGAGGTCTCTCATACTTATTTTTGTTTTTGATTTCAGGATAATATAGATCGTATTTATCAGGACTAATTAAAAGTAAAAGTTTAATGTTTTTTTTAGAAAGCATTTCACTTATTTTATTAATTAAAATGTTGCTTTCTAAAACCTTTAAGGAATCATTTTTAAAGCTTAAATAGTTGATATCATCTTCAAAGAATAAAAGATTATTTTTATGTCCTGAAAATAAATTACTGTTTACAGTCTTTACATTATAGGTTTGTGAAAATTTAGGCTTTTCATTAAATAAATACTGGACGTTTGTTATGGGGACTTTTAATGTAGCATCAGAAAAAAATGGTGTATGTGTCTTTAAAGGTTCGGGTTCATAATTGTTTATCAATTTTTTTAATTCTTCTATTTCGATAGCTTTTGTTGAATCAATAGTTTGAGTCCTTTGAACAAATACGCGCTCAACGGATTGTAAAATGACATAATTAAATTTATTCTTCTCAAAAAAATCACCATTTATAAGCTCGATTAATTTTTGTACTGGATTTCCAGACAAAAATCTATCCATATGTAATAGAGAATGATTCTCAGCAAGAAAATTTTTATATCCAAGAAGTCCTTGTTCAGAAAAGGAGTCTCCAATAGTAAATACATCGAAACTATTTTCAGTATCTAAATTTAGTTCTGAAAGTACGGTGTACTTCTTTTCGGGATAAAAACCTTTAAATGTGTCTTCTCTACTTTGTGCTTCATCATACAAATAGCCAAGTCTAGTTAAATCGCCTTTGTTTGGGATATAATAGATTGCATTTAATAAGTAGAATAGTAGGAATGGTGCCGTGAATAAAATACTTTTCAAAATAAACTTTTTCATACTTTAGAATTGAAAATAAATAAATTGTTGGTCGTTTCCACCAAACCAAAACAACATAATTACTATTATAAAATACATCAGATATCTTAATTTATAATTCCAGTTTAAACCTAGGTGTTCAATGGCATATTTATGCTCACGTCCAATCCATTCAATAATAACGAAGCAAACAACTAATAAAACTATCAGTTTAGTAGAATTATCTTTTTCAAACACAGGAAAACTAAAAAGCGATTTAGAAAACAGTCTATTAATATAACTAAAAGCATGTTCTATATTATTTGCTCTAAAGAATATCCATGCAAAAACGGTTAGTCCAAAAGTTAAAAGTATAGAAAAGATTTCTTTTGTATTTGGTAAATACGTGTTTTTAGCAACGGTATCTAAATTGTTTCTATTACTATTAGTCAGTAATAATGGAAGAAAATATATAGCATTTAATGCTCCCCAAACAATGAATGTCCAATTGGCACCATGCCAAAAACCACTTACAATAAAGATGATAAATAGGTTTCTGACTTGATTCCATTTAGTCCCTCTAGAACCACCAAGCGGAATATATAAATAATCTCTAAACCATGTTGATAAAGAAATGTGCCAGCGTCTCCAAAATTCGCCTATATCTCTAGAGAAATACGGAAAAGCAAAGTTCTGTTTTAAATCAAATCCAAATAATCGTGACGTTCCGATAGCAATATCAGAATAACCTGAAAAGTCACCATATATTTGAAATGCAAAAAATAGAGCTCCAAGTGCTAAAGTACTTCCTGAGTATGCATCAGAATTATTGAAAATAGTATTGGCGTATTGCGCACAATTATCTGCGATTACAATCTTCTTAAACAGTCCCCAAAGAATCTGCCGCATGCCATCAACAGCATTGTGGTAATCAAATTGACGTTTATTATAGAATTGAGGTAGTAAATGTGTAGCACGTTCAATTGGTCCAGCCACTAACTGAGGAAAAAAGCTTACAAAAGCAGAAAAGACCACAAAGTCTCGTGTAGGTTCTAATTTACGTTTATAAACATCTATCGTATAGCTTAAAGTCTGAAACGTGTAGAAACTTATGCCAACTGGTAATATGATATTTAGGGGGTTAGCTTTTATTTCACTACCGAAAAAGGTAAACGCTGTGATGAAATTATCTAAAAAAAAGTTATAATATTTGAAGAATCCTAAGAATCCTAAGTTAACAAGAATGCTAATCCAAAGTAATACTTTCCGCCTAAATTGATTATTTTGTTTCGCTAATGCAATGCCTACAGAATAATCTACAACAGTACTAAATAGAATTAAAGCTAAAAACCGCCAATCCCACCAGCCGTAAAACACATAACTCGCAACAACTATTAAAAAATTTTGAAGCTTTAAATTGTTTTTAAAAATAAACCAGTAGAATATAAATACAATAGGTAAAAATATTGCGAAGTCTAAAGAATTGAATAACATTGAGGTAAGATTAAAACAATAAGTAAAGCGAATATATCATAAGAATTAGAAAAAGTATTCATAAAGATTTTTTTTTACTATTTATATAATACTTTTTCTCTAAGACTTCTTTAAGTTTACCTCAGTAAAATTAAACACAAATGAATTCTAATATTTGAACTATTTTTTTAAAATGTTGATAATTAAAGCGTTTTGTAGCCTTAAAAAAAAATTAAATAGAAGTTCAAAGTAAATATTAATTAAAATGAATAAAAAAGAAATATGTTTAAATAGTTATAAATATTTCTCTAAAAAATAGGGTAATCAACATATAGCTGGACTCTTTGGGCTTGAAAAAATATTAGATATTATTGAACTGAACAAAACAAAACGAATCCTCGAGGTTGGTTTAGGTATTGGTAGTATTGCATATAACATTTTAAGCTATGCTGAACATAATAATTTAAATATAGTTTATGATGGCACAGAATTGAATGCATTTTGTTTAAAAGCTATAAAAGAAAACTTAGGTGAAAATTATAATAAAATTACAGTTTATTCCGATTTAAAAGAATTGCAAGTCACTGAAAAATATGATATAGTTATTATTGGTGGATCCGATGAATCTTTAATTAAGGTGAAAGATATTATATCTGAACATGGAGTGATTTTTATTGAAGGTGCAAGATCGTTACAAACAAAAGCAATGAATGACTTATTTCCTAAACATAAATATACCAATTGTATTTCAGACTTTAAAAACCCTGACTACGGACCTTTTGCGTTTAATAAATGGTCAGGAGGAGGTCAATTAATTTATATTAATCCAAATACGGCTCAGCTGATACATTTTGTAAAAGAGCGCGTGAAAACGTCTTTCAGATATAAAATAAAAAGGAAGTTTTTGTCTTAGGAGTAAAATCTTAACGCATATTGCATCAAAAATTCATATAAATCTTATGAGTATTAATTATAGATGTTATTTTTGAATTTTCGTATATTTTTAATAGTTGTTTACGCTAATAGAACAAAACTAAACATTTAATGAATCCATATATAGAAATTGAAGGTCGAAAAATTGGACCCGATTATCCTCCTTTAGTCATTGCAGAAATAGGTATTAATCATGAAGGCTCAATAGTAGTGGCAAAAGAAATGGTTGATGCAGCGCACAGCGCAGGTGCAGAAATGATTAAACACCAAACGCATATTGTAGAAGATGAGATGAGTAAGGCTGCCAAAAGTGTTATTCCTGGTAATGCAGATATTTCTATTTACGATATTATGGAACGTTGTGCTTTGAATGAAGCTGACGAATTAGAATTAAAAAATTATGTAGAAAGTAAAGGTTTAATTTTTATATCTACTCCGTTCTCACGAGCAGCTGCAGAACGTTTAAAACGTTTTGATGTACCTGCATATAAAATAGGTTCAGGAGAATGTAATAATTACCCATTATTAGAGCATATTGCAAAATTTGGTAAGCCTGTAATTTTAAGTACAGGTATGAACACGATTGAAAGTGTAAAAAAAGCCGTTGCTGTTTTTGAAGCGCATAATACACCTTTAGCATTACTACATACCACCAATTTATATCCAACACCAGCGCATTTGGTGCGCTATGGTGCGATGATGGAATTACATAATGCATTTCCTAATAATGTATTTGGACTTAGCGATCATACGCTTAATAATAACGCATGTCTTGGAGCGGTAGCTCTTGGTGCATCTATTTTAGAACGCCATTTTACAGACCACATGCAACGTACAGGTCCAGATATTGTATGTAGTATGGACGAGCAAGCTTGTGCTAGTTTAATAACAGGTAGCTCAGAAATTTGGTCAATGAGAGGCGGAAAAAAAGAACCAGCAAAAGAAGAGCAAGTTACTATAGACTTTGCTTTTGCCACGGTTTGTACAATCGCCGAAATAACGCAAGGAGAAAAACTTACAGCAGATAATATTTGGGTAAAACGACCAGGTACAGGAAAAATATTCGCAGAAGATTTTAATAACGTTTTAGGTAAAACCGCTTTAAGAAACATTGAAGAAGGTGAACACTTAGATTATAAAGATTTTAAATAATGGAAAACTTATACGATTTAGAAAAACGATTCGATTACGAAAATGGATTTTATGCAACTGCTGACCCTTCTAGATTTAGCAAGTTTATATCGCATTTAGAATTTTTTAAACGTACCTCAGAAATTAGAGGAGAAATTGTGGAATTCGGTATTTTTAAAGGAAATTCATTTTTTAGATGGATAAAATTTAGAGATTTACTAGAACAAACAAACAGTCGTAAAATTATAGGTTTCGATATTTTTGGCGATTTTCCAGAAGCAAATTTCGAAGAGGATAAGCTAAAAAGAGATGCTTTTGTTGAAGAAACGAATGGAGGAAAGAGTATTTCGTTTGAAGAGATTACAGAACTCTTAATAAAACAAAATCTTCAAAAAAATGTTGAAATTGTTAAAGGTGATATTCTCCAAACCTTAGATCAGTATATTGAAGATAATCCACATCTGAAGATTTCATTATTACATATTGATGTTGATCTGTATGAACCTTCTAAAGTTATATTAGAGAAACTATATAGCAGAGTGACTAAAGGTGGGATTATAATTTTAGACGATTATGGTGCATTTGCGGGTACAAACAAAGCGGTTGACGATTTTTTTAAGGATAAGGTTGAAATAAAGAAGTTACCTTATGCACATGCGATTTCTTATATAGTTAAATAACATGAAAAAAATTGTATTCCTCACAGGGACACGTGCTGATTTTGGGAAATTAAAATCACTTCTTGCTATTTTGCAAGATACTACAGATTTTGATCCTCACATTTTTGTGACTGGGATGCATTTACAAGAGTTATATGGCTATACATTAATCGAAGTAGAAAAAAGTGGTTTTAAAAATATACATACGTTTGAAAATCACACACACGAAGCCACTATGGATTTAACGCTAGCCAAAACTATTTCTGGTTTTTCTGACTATGTAAAAAAAATAGCACCAGACTTAATAGTTATTCATGGAGATAGAGTAGAAGCTTTAGCAGGCGCGATTGTAGGGAGTTTAAATAATGTATTAGTAGCACATATAGAAGGAGGAGAAGTATCTGGAACTATAGATGAATTATTGCGTCATGCCACAAGTAAAATGAGTCACGTGCACTTTGTATCTAACAATACTGCAAAATTGCGGCTAATTCAAATGGGAGAATTAGAGAATTCAATTTATACCATAGGCTCCCCAGATGTCGATATTATGTTTTCTAACGAATTACCAGATTTAGATACTGTTAAAACCTATTATAATATTCCATTTGCTACGTATAGTATTGTGATGTTTCATCCAGTAACCACTGAGGCGACTCACATGGAGTTGTATGCAGAGTCATTAGTGAAAGCCTTAATAAAGAGTGATCATAATTATGTTGTTATTTATCCTAATAATGATTTAGGAAGTGCAAGTATTTTAAAGGCTTTTAAAAGATTAGAAGGAAATACTAAGTTTAAATTGTTTCCATCCTTACGGTTCGAATATTTTTTAACACTATTAAAGCATACACAATCTATAGTTGGTAATAGCAGTGCTGGTGTGCGTGAAGCTCCATATTATGGAATTCCTGTTATTAATATTGGAACACGTCAACAGAACCGTGTCACAAATTCGGAAATTATAAATGTAGATTACGACGAAGAGGCTGTTTTAGAGGCACTAGAACGTATTCCAACATTAGAGGTCCAACAGCAACCTCCATCATTTGGCGCAGGCCAAAGTGCAGCGTTATTTTTAAAATCTTTAAAGCAGGATCGTTTTTGGTCCTTAAACCATCAAAAACAGTTCAGAGATATATGAAGACTCAAAAAAAAGTCTTATTTGTAGTTCCTGACGGAGTAGGTATAAAAAATTATTTATACTCTAAACTTTTAACGTATCTCAAAAAAGATGACATTCAAGTTGTTATTTGGTCTTCATTGCCTAAAAGGGTATTTGCTGAGATTGAAGATTTACATGGAGTAGCTTTAGATTACAAGACTATAAAACTATTTCCAGAACCGCCTTTAACGCGATTGTATAGAGAAGCTACATCTTATGCGAGGCTGAAATATAATGCTAAGATTAAAAATAATGCTACTATTTTAACCAATTGGCCAAAACCTGAAGGATTTAATAAACGGTCTAACATGCAACGTGTAGCGCAACTTATAGGCAACTATTTAGCGAAAGATTATCAGCGAATTTTGGCTTTTGAAGCAAAAAGTAAACAGCATTGGACTACATCAATTATAGATCAATTTGCATCTGATTTAGTAGCGTTAAATCCTCAAAGTATTTTTATAACTCATCAACGTGTCGCGAGTTTAATGCCTATATGTTTAGCGGCTAAGCAATTGGGAATTACCATTAATACAGCTATTTTTTCATGGGATAATCTACCTAAAGCACGTTTGTGTGTCGAGGCTGATAATTATTTAGTTTGGGGAGATTGGATGCAACAAGAAATGGCTGATTATTATCCGGAAATATTTAAAGATAAAGTGAAATTAGTAGGGACACCTCAATTTGAATTTTATTTAGATGATACAAAAGATTCAACAAGAGACGCTTTCGCAAAGCAATATAATTTGGATGTTAACAAAACATGGATTTGTTTTAGCGGTGATGATGAAAGAACGTCTCCTTATGATCCTCAGTATCTCAATAATTTAGCTGAGGTATTAAGCTCAAGAACTGATATTCAGATTGTTTTTAGACGCTGTCCTGTTGATTTTTCAACACGCTATGATTATGTTTTAGAGCGTTTTGGCTCTTTAGTAAAGTCAATAGACCCAATTTGGAATACATTAGAAGGGAATTGGGGAGGTGCCTATCCGGATTACAAAGATGTCAACTTGCAAAGAAATTTAGCGAAACATTGTGTCCTTGTGGTAAATCTCGGATCAACTATGGCTTTTGATTTTTCTATTTTTAATAAACCATGTGTGTATATCAATTATGATATAGAACCCAATGATAATTGGTCGGTAAAAACGATATACCAATTACAACATTTTAGGTCTATGGGTAACTTAGAGGGGGTTGCCTGGTTAAATTCAAAGGAAGAAATTATTACAATTTTAAACCAAATACTTAATAAAAACGAAAAAGTAGCGAAGGATAAAGAACAATGGAGAGATGGTGTTGTTTTATCACCTTTAAATGAAAGCTCAAAACTAATCGCTAAACAATTAGTTGCAAATGACATCAATTAAGTTTTATACAGATAGGCGTCTTTTGCTGGAAAACATACCTAATGCGACTAGGTTTCCTTTAATTGATTGTTTAACGACGCACAAGGATTTAGAAAGTAATTCTGATTTTGAGTTTGTTGAAAATCCAGTAGAATGTGATGTTTTCCTCTTTCCTATTGCCATTGAATTCTTGACCCATTTAGGAAGAAAAAAAGACATAGATGATTTTGTTAATAAAGCCAAAAATTGTAATAAAAAAGTATTAGTATTTACAGCAGGAGATGTTGGTTTAACGTTAAAATTTGATAACGTTATAACGATGCGATTAGGCGGTTTTCATAGTAAAATGAAAAAAAATACTATTATAATGCCGCCATTTATAGAAGATCCTTTTATTAAAATAAATGATAATTTTAAATTGCTTGAGAAAAAGGATATGCCAACAATAGGCTTTGTTGGTCATGCCAATGGTGGAGTTTTAAAAATAGTGAAAGAGTATTTAATTTATATTAAGTTATTTTTATTGAGAATTAAAAAAAATAAATATATTGACCATCAGTCCTTTTATCCATCTAGTTTTTTTAGACATAAGTATTTGAAATTTTTAGAAAAGAATGTAAACATTGAAACCAATTTTATTTACAGAAATCAATATAGAGCAGGAGCCAAAACTGAAAAAGATTTGGAAGCCACAACTTTAGAGTTTTATCAAAATATAAATTTGAGTCCTTATACATTTTGTATGCGTGGGATGGGTAATTTTTCAGTGCGTTTTTATGAAACCTTGGCCATGGGACGAATTCCTGTGCTTCTTGACACAGATTGTAAATTACCATTTTCTGAAACAATAAATTGGGATGACCATTGTTTGATAATTGAAAAGAAGGATGTTAAAAATATAAGTAGTAAATTATTACATTTTCACCAATCATTTTCGGTGGAAAGCTTTAAAAAAATACAAGCGTCTAATCGCTTGTTATGGGAAACATATTTTACTAAATATAATTTCTTTATTCAACTGAAACAAATATTAATGAACGACTTAAAATAAAATCTTATGCATGTTTGTTTTATAACGAATGAGTTCCCTAAACCAGGATATCCACACGGTGGTATAGGAACTTTTATAGCAACCTTGAGCAAGGTTTTAGTAGAAAAAGGAATTGAGGTAAGTGTGATTGGAAAGAATTATACACCGAATGAAGAGATAGAATCTATCAATGGAGTAAAGGTTTACAGACTTTATGCTAAAAAAATAAAAGGACTAGAATGGTATTTTAATACACAAGTTATTGCAAAAAGAATAAAAGCTATTCATTCAGAATCACCAATTGATATTGTAGAAGCCTCAGATATGGGGTTGGCTTTTTTACCTAAATTAAAAGGAATTTCTTATGTGATTCGTATGCATGGAGGACATCACTTTTTTTCAGAATCAGAAAAACGTAAAGTAGGTGTTTGGAAAGGATTCCAAGAACGGTTATCTTATAAAAACGCAGATGCTTTTATCGCTGTGTCAGATTTTGTTAAAACACATACATCTAAATATTTATCTTTAGAAAATCGTCCTGTCGAAAGAATTAATTATCCAATAAATTTAGATCATTTCCAGCCTCTTAAGATCACTAGTAAATCTTTCAAAATTGTTTTTGCTGGTACAATCTGTGAGAAAAAAGGAATTCGACAACTTATTGAAGCTATGGCATATATTTTAGAAGAATTCCCTGATGCTACTTTAGATATTTGTGGTAGAGATTGGTTTTACCCTAATGGGGATTCTTACATAGAAATGCTTAACGAAACAGAGATTCCTAAATTAAAACAAGGCAGTGATAGTGTTACTTTTAAAGGGGTTATTGATTACAATGAATTGCCAAAAGTATATGCAAGTGCTCACGTTTGTGCGTTTCCTTCTCACATGGAGACCTTAGGTTTAGTAGCGCCAGAAGCAATGTGCATGGCTAAGCCCGTTTTATTTACAAAAGAAGGGCCTGGGCCAGAAGTTATAAGCCATGGTAACACAGGATTATTATGTAACCCTTACGATCCTTCAGATATTGCAGAACAAATTAAATGGATATTTCAAAATCCTAAAGCGGCAGATGAAATGGGAGTAAATGCGCGAGAAAGTGTGTTGAAAAATTTTAATATCGATATAATTGTAGAGCAGAACATAGCATTTTATGACCGTATTATTAACAGTAATAAATCTTAATAATTTAAATGTTTTCAAAATTTAAGAAGGACATAGCTAAATATAAGGATTATAGTAACACTAATAGTTTAGTTTTACTACTTACCCAACAAGGGCTTTGGGCTTTATTTGTGTATCGCATATCGAACTCTATTTATGTTAGCAAAATGCCTACTGTTTTTAGACGTCTGTTATTAATTCCTTGCTTGATTTCTCAAAAATCTATAGAGATTTTAACAGGTATATCATTACCATACGCATCTTCAATTGGTGAACGGTTCTATATAGGACATTTTGGAGGCATTATTATTAACGCAAATGCTGTTATTGGAAATAATTGCAACATCTCTCAAGGGGTTACTATTGGTATTAGTGGAATTGAAGATAAGCGAGGTGTGCCTATAATAGGTAATAATGTTTACATCGGTGCTAATGCAGTTGTGGCTGGTAAAATTAGTGTTGGTGATGGAGCAGTTATAGGAGCCAACTCTTTAGTAACAAAAGATGTTTTGAGTAATACAACAGTGTTGGGCGTTCCCGCAATAAAAATAAATGAGCATAATTCAAATGGATATATATGAATAATAAAACAAAGAAATTGTTAATTATATCTTTAGCACCAACCATCTTAAAAGAAGGAAAATATTGGTCCTATTCTCCGTATGTTAATGAAATGGATGTTTGGTTTAAGTATGCAGATGAACAACGGATATTAGCTCCATTTACGTATCCAGAAGATGTATTAATCAAACCTTTTAGTACCAGCTCAATTAAGCGATATTATATTCCTTTTTTTGCTTTTAATTCTATTTTTAATATGCTCAAGGCTTTACTATTTATGCCGTTAATCGTGTTTCAAATGATAAGAGCGATGGCTTGGGCAGACCACATCCATTTGCGTTGTCCTGCAAATGTAAGTTTAGTGGCTAGTTTTGTACAAATAGTATTTCCTTGGAAAAATAAATCAACTAAATATGCTGGGAATTGGGATCCCAATAGTAACCAACCATGGTCTTATCGCTTACAACAGTCAATTCTACGAAACACTTTTCTTACTCGGAATATGAAGGTGTTGGTATATGGTGATTGGCCAGGGGAAACATCAAATGTGTATCCTTTTATTTCAGCAACTTATAAGGATGATGAGAGGGTACCTTTTAAAGCTAAGGATTATTCCGAAGAATTAGTTTTTGTATTTGCGGGTATGTTGGTGCCAGGGAAACGCCCCTTACTTACAATTCAGTTTATAGAACAACTAAATCAGCAGGGTATTCCAGCACGATTAGAACTGTTTGGAGATGGCCCTTTAATGCAAGAAATAAAAAGTTATATAGAAGAACGCGGCATAAATAATCAAATAAACATAAAAGGAAACCAAGATAAATCAATTGTGAAAGCTGCATTATTAAAGGCACATTTTAATATTTTATTATCGAAGAGTGAAGGCTGGCCTAAAGCTGTAGCTGAAGGCATGTTTTATGGTTGTATTCCTGTAGCAACCTCAGTATCTTGTGTAAGTTGGATGATGGGTGAAGGGCAACGTGGTATTCTTGTGGAACCAGATTTAAGTACTTCTGTAACTGAGTTTATTAAAGTGATTAAAACAGTGAATTTAGATACAATGGCTAAAAATGCTATGGATTGGTCTCAACAGTACACTTTTGATCGTTTAGAAAAGGATATAGAAAATGTTTTAAATGGAGCATTTGAAAGTAGGGTATAAGTTCCTATCCTATTATGAAATTTAATTAAAAAATGTTAGTTATAGTGTTTTGTAGCTTTTTTAAGCTCATAGTTATATTTAATTTTTTTAGAATAAGAATTACCGATTTGAAGATATGAATTTTCCAGAATTAAATAGGCATGAGTTAAATAGTATGAAGCCTTCTATTGCGTTTTTATTAGGACTTAGAAGACGGTTTTTTTCTAAGCCTAAAGAAAAAGTTTTTATTATAGGTTTTCATAAGACTGGCACATCTTCAATGGGAAAGGCATTACAAATTTTAGGGTATCGTGTATGTGGTAGTTTAAAGGAAGGTATTGATTTAGATAAAGTTAAAACATTACCGATATCTTTTTTGAAGAAAAGTACTTATGGAGTTTTAGACAAGTATAACGCCTTTCAAGATACACCATGGTTTTTAATGTATAAAGAATTATATAATGCATTTCCTGATGCTAAATTTATACTTACGATTAGAGATGAAGATAAGTGGATAAATAGCGTTAAGAAACATTTTGGTAATAATTCGTTTCAATATCACGATTACATATATAATAGTAATAATTCAATTACAGATGAAAAAAAATACAGAGAAGTTTATAAAAGCCATAATATAGAGTGTCAAATTTTTTTCTCTGAAATGAAAAAAGAAATTTTAATAATTGATTTAGAACGTGATACTAATAAATGGCAATTAATCTGTAGTTATTTAAATGTAAAGTCTCCTAGTATTAAGTTTCCCTATGCTAATAAAGCCAATTATGCTTCAAAATTATCTTCTAGATTAAAGAAAAAAATAAAGAAATTTTATTATAAATAATAATGCGAGTACTTCAGTTAATAGATAGTTTAGAAGCGGGTGGATCCGAGCGTATGGCGGTAAATATAGCTAATAGCTTAGTTTCCGAAATTGATAAATCGTATTTGTGTGCAACACGCTTCGAAGGCCTTTTAAAAGATAGTTTACAAGAGCAAGTAGGATACTTATTTTTAAAAAGGACTAAAACCATAGATGTCTTAGCTTTAAGGTGTTTACTGCGATTTGTAAAAAAAGAAAAGATTACGGTGATTCATGCGCATTCAACCTCTTATTTTTTAGCAACTCAATTAAAATTGATATATCCAAAAATTAGTGTCGTATGGCACGATCATTATGGCAATAGTGAATTTTTAGAACAGCGATCCAAAACAATTTTAAAATGGTGTTCTAAAACCTTTAAAGCTATTATTACGGTGAATGCGCAATTGGCTACTTGGGATAAGCAACATTTACATTGTAAAAAGGTTGTGTTTTTGCCAAATTTTGTTGTGCCTTATAAAGCAGTATCCCAGACAAAATTATTTGGTGAGCATGGAAAACGCGTGTTGTGTTTAGCTAATTTAAGACCACAAAAAGATCATATAACATTATTGGAAGCTTTTAAACAAGTTAATGCGCAATTTCCTGATTGGACATTACATTGCGTAGGAAAAGATTTTAAGGATGCTTACTCAGTGCAAATTAAAACCTTAGTACGAGACTTAGGCTTAGAACAAACCGTATTTTTTTATGGCAGTTGTGAAGATACGGAGCAGATTATTGCACAAGTCGACATTGGTGTCTTGTCTTCTAAGTCTGAAGGTTTACCTCTAGCCTTATTGGAGTATGGTCAAGGTGGATTGGCGGTTGTTGCTACAGATGTTGGAGATTGTAATTTAGTGATTAGCGATACTAAAAATGGAAGTCTGGTATCTTCTAATGATAGTGGTGCATTGGCAAAATCGATGGAGGCTTACATTCAGCAGCCTGAATTAAGGATACAGACAGGAAAGGCTTTACAGATGGTGGTTGCGAATTCTTTTTCAGAAGAAGCAAGTGTAAGGAATATATTAGCATTATATGATTAAATTTGCGTCATAAGAATGAGTAGAACACTTACACATAAAAAACGCTATCACTTTACTAACGACCTTTACGTCGCTTTGGTGGTGTTACACTTATTTGTAGGTATCGGTATATATTATATACCCTTATTTTCTAACTTATATTTTACCGTAGTATGTTTTTATTTTATAGGTAAAGTGTTGTTGTCTTCAAAGCGTTCTAAGCCAATGTGGGTGTTGTTTGGTTGTGCTTATATTGCGGCGGCGGAATCTTTGTTTCGGATGACTGGTGGTGGTTTGTTCTATGAGTTTTCAAAATATTATATTATTTTATTAGTACTTATTGGGATGTTTTTTACAGGAGTTTCTGGGAAAAGCTACCCTTATTTTATATATTTTATTTTATTAGTACCTTCAGTATTGGTAGCCTCTTCGACTTTGGGATATGATCTGAATTTTAGAAAGTCTGTAGCTTTCGTGTTGAGTGGTCCTGTATGTTTAGGCGCATCCGCTTTATATTGTTATGATAAAAAAGTGACACAAGAACAATTGTTGCAAATTTTAGCATGTATGAGTTTTCCATTGTTTGCTATGATGGTGTATCTCTTTTTGTATAATCCAAGTATAAAGGACGTCTTACAAGGTACAGGGTCTAATTTTGAAGCTTCTGGTGGTTTTGGTCCTAATCAAGTGGCTACATTATTAGGTTTAGGAATGGCGGCATTAACGGTGCGTTTTTTTTTAAAATCTCCAACTTTATTTTTAAAGGTTTTTAATTTAGTGTTTTTGGCTTTTATGTCATTTAGAGCATTAGTGACTTTTAGTCGTGGTGGTGTTTTCACAGCTATATTGATGATTATTAGCTTTTTAATTATTTTGTACGGGACTTCAAATTACAGAAGGCGGCAGCAAATTATAGGTTCTTTTTTTTTATTAGGAATTGGAGTTATGATTACTTGGTTTATAACTACGAGTCAAACCGAGGGAATGATTGAAAATCGTTATACTAACAAAAATGCAAAAGGGGTCGTAAAGGAAGATATTTCTACAGGACGAGTTGATTTATTTGTACATGAGTTTGAGGGTTTTTTAAGAAATCCTTTTTTTGGAGTTGGTGCAAATGGCATGAAACAGATGCGTTTAGAAGAACAAGGTCAAATAATCGCATCGCATAACGAGGTCAGTCGATTGTTTTCTGAGCATGGTATTTTTGGGGTTATTATTTTATTGTTGTTACTATTTACTCCATTAGTCTATAGAGCCCAGCATAAAGGGAATTTATTATTTTACTCGTTTTTAATCTTTTGGTTTGCAACTATTAATCACTCTGCCATGCGTCTTGCGGCTCCTGGATTTGTATATGGTCTAGCTTTATTACATGTTACTTATGAGAAAAAACGTCCTATACGTAGGCAACGCATTGTCCAATAAAGGGAATACAAGTACTACAATTGAAACTTTAGGCGACCGTTTAGGTGAGAATTATAACGTTAAAATAGCATCTAACAAGTCGAATAAAATATGTCGTTTATTAGATATGGTATTTTTAGTGTTAAGGTACCAATCTAAAACAGATTATGTGCTAATTGATACGTATAGTACGTCTAATTTTTATTATGCTTATATTATTAGTCAATTGTGTCGGTTGTTTCAACTTCGGTATATCCCAATTTTACATGGAGGGAATTTAGAACAGCGTTTAAAGAATAATCCTAAATTAAGTGGTCTTATTTTTAATAATGCCTATAAATTAGTAGCTCCATCAAATTTTTTAAAAACAGTTTTTGAGCGCTATGGTTACAAAGATGTTTTATATATATCTAATACAATCGATATTGATGATTATACGTATTTGAGAAGAGAGATTTGTACTATAAATATGCTTTGGGTAAGATCTTTTACTTCTATTTATAATCCTGAACAAGCGGTATTAGTCTTAGAGCAATTGATAGCCAAAAATTATAAGGCTACATTAACCATGGTTGGCCCAGATATGGATGGCTCTTTAATCAAAGTAAAACGTTTGGCTCAGGCTAAGTATCTAGATATCGTATTTACAGGGAAATTATCCAAAACAGATTGGGTGGCGCGTTCTGAAGCTTCTAACGTTTTTATAAATACAACTAATTTTGATAATACTCCAGTGAGTGTTATAGAAGCTATGGCGTTGGGCTTGCCAATAGTTTCTACAAATGTTGGAGGTTTACCTTATTTGATTTGCGATAAAGAAGATGGTCTTCTAGTGCCACCACAAGATGTTGATGCTATGGTCAATGCGATTATAAAATTAAAATCAGATGAAAACCTTAAAAATAAATTAGTTGCTAAAGCCCGATCTAAAGTTGAAAACTATGATTGGTCAGAAGTAAAACATAAATGGGAAGCCCTTTTGTCCTAAAATTATGTTAAAAATCATTTGTACTTATTATATTTACACCACAGTTTTTCCCAACAATGTCTAAAAAAAAAGGTATTCATTTCGAAGTTTCTGAGCGTAAAATTCTACTGAGAATTTTGGATTTGGTTATGGTATACTTAGGTGTATATTGCTTGAGTCTTTACTTTGACTTTGAATATATTGTTGTAAGTGCAGAGAATAGTGTAGCGTTAATTCTATTAGGTGTTTATGTCTCTATTTTTGCTACCATCTTTGAGTTATACGATTTACAAAAGGCAAGTAGACTAGATACCACCTTTAAAAATATTGTAATAACGGCCTCAACGGTAGTCTTATTTTATTTGTTAACACCTGTTTTGTCACCATTCTTGCCGATAGAGCGTATCCAAATTGTTTATTTATATGTTACAATAATTGTTTCAATTCTCTTATGGAGATTAGTGTATATTAACTTAATTGAATCTCCTCGTTTTTATAAACGAGTCCTTCTTGTTGGAGAAGTATCTAATATAGATGGCCTAATTAAAGCATTAGATACATCAGATCCAAATTATAGAATAGTTGGTTTTATAAATAGTGAAGCTTCCAGTGCTGATTCAGTGAAGTTTACAGGGTTAAAAGAGTTTGCAGCCACAGAATTTTTAGAAACAATTGATAAAGAACGAATATCCGAAATTCTTGTAGCAAGCTTTAATACCGAAGCTATAATGGCTGAGGTTTATCATGATTTAATGCTATTACTAGAACGTGGTTTTAAAATAAGAGATTATTCTCAAGTTTATGAAGAGCTACTTCAAAAAGTACCTATTCAGTTTGTTGGTAAGGATTTCTATAAGTATTTTCCTTTTAGTCGAAGTAATGAAAATAAGCTCTATATCTTTTTTCATCGTGCCTTTGATGTTACGTTTTCATTAATAGGCCTTATGGTAGGCGTATTATTGTTACCTATTATTTTAATAGGTAATTTAATGGGGAATAAAGGACCTTTATTTTATGTTCAAGAGCGTGTTGGTATAAACGGAAAACCGTTTAATATTGTTAAGCTTAGAACCATGGTTGTTAATGCCGAGAAAGATGGAGTAAAGTGGGCTCAAAAAAACGATAAAAGAATTACATCCTTTGGGATGTTTTTAAGACGCTCTCGTTTAGATGAGGTGCCTCAATTTTATAATGTACTAAAAGGTGATATGAGTATTATTGGACCTAGGCCAGAACGTCCTTTTTTTGTTAGCGAGTTGTCTCGTATAATACCATTTTACGAAACACGTCATATGATAAAACCAGGGTTAACTGGTTGGGCACAGGTTAGTACAAGGTATGGCTCTTCAGTAGACGATAGTCTTACCAAGCTTCAATACGACTTATATTATATTAAACACAGAAGTGTTTTTTTAGATTTTAGTATTACTATAAAAACGCTAAGTACTATTTTGTACTACAGAGGACAGTAGTTTTAGTGGGAATTAATTCTTATTAAAGAATTGTATTAAAAAGACATACCTTACTAATAACGCCACAAGTAACGGAATTAAACCAATAGCAAATACTTGAACGCCACCCAACCAATGAAAAGTCATAAGTGCTAACATGATAATTAAAAACTTAAGGTAGCGCTTAACCCAATTTTTAATTTTAGGTTTTAATAATTGTCCTATTACAATAATATTAAGTGGAAAAGCCCATAGCAAATTATAGTTTTGAGCTGTTGCAGAGTGGTCTGTTAAGAACCATAAAAATAGTATAATAACACCTATGGCACCTGTAGTCCCAAATATGGTAATATCTAACCAATTGCTTCGAGTATTATTTTTATAATCTTTATAGGTGAAAAATAAAATACAAAGGCTAATTAATCCTATTATAATTAAAGGGCTAAACAGAATATTTAAAGATGAATCTGTTTCCTTTTTTTCATACAGAGTAGAAGAGCTTTTTACTAAATTTTCAGTGTTGTTTAGTGTTGCAGTTTCAAAAAAGGTATGAATATATTGTGGTAAAAACATATGCTCGTTAACAGTGGCTGTTCTGTCAATAACGGAACCCAAAGCAATGTCTATCCCAAAACTTCCCCAAGTATTTAAACCTACATGATCGTGAATAAGGGTTCTAAAGGTTTTTGGTTTAAAATTTTCAGGTAGCTTAAAATCAATTTTACGTTCAGAAACTTTTAGAGTGATATCTCTAATTCGTGTCGCACAATTGTCATAAAAGAAATCGTATAAATAACGTCTGTTTTCAGGTTTATAATTGTTTTCTAAATAATTAAATAGTTTTTGTTTTTCTTCAGTAGATAGGTTTAAGATTTGTTCGTCTATGGTGCGATTATCTTCTTTATAGGCAAAATAAAAATCTTTAAAGTAATGTTTGCTTATCAGGTAATTGAGTTTTCCTTGAGCGAATTTCAAATAAAAGTTAGGAGCTTCAAAGTCGTAAGCACCATAGCCATAAACTACATCAATACCTAAATTTCGATCTTTTACTCTAAAGCCATTGTGGCCAAAAGCATCATTTAAAGAGTTGCCAGGACCAATAGTTAATACCGTTATCTGAGCATCAGGTGATAATTGCCGTTGCTGTGCAAAGTTTGAGAAAAATGTAAATAGGAAAGCAAAAACGAACAGTTTCAATTTCATAATAATGATTATCTAAAGATGCTAAAGTCTATTTTTAAAGAAAATACATTAGAGTATAAAGCTGCACTTTGGTCACCAATATCAGTAAAAGCATAATCGATTTGAATGCCTCTATATTTAAAACCAACACCAAAGTTAGGTTGAAATGAAATTTGTTCAGAATTATCAATCTGAATTTCATTCTGAAAATTACCAACTCCAGCCCTTAAAAAGACTAAATCTGTATAACCAAACTCAAATCCTAAAGCAGGATTTATACTCGCAAAAGATGTTGAAATAATATCGTTGTTTTGGGCAAAACGCATGTTTAAGTTTACAGCTGCTAATAAAGAATAATCATAATGAAAAATCCATTTTTTAGACATTCCTAACTGTAACTTAGGTATTGTTATTTCAGTGGTTTCAGGAAGTTCTTGATTTTCTCCTTCAATAGCACCGCTTATTTGTTCAAACTTATCTTCGTCAATTGACCAAGCATTATAAGTGGTTGTAATATCTCTTGCCATAAAACCAAACTTCCAATTATTGTTACCTTCAAATTGAATGCCTGCATCTAATCCAAAACCCCAAGAAGACGCAAAGTCACCAATAATTCGTCGGATTATTTTAGCATTAACTCCAAAGTTTAAACCATCTAAAGGTAATTTTCTAGCATATGAAAAGGTTAAACCATAATCTGCCGTAGAGAAGGTACTTATTCTATCGTAATTAATATTGCCTTGATCGTCTATTAATTGCGTGGTGTCTAAAATGTCATCAACTCCAAATCTAATTAATGAAATACCTAATGCACTTTCGTTATCTAAAGGCATCGCATAAGCGATATAATTATAATTGGCAATGTTTGCAAAATAGCTAGAATGCATTAAGGAAAGTTGACTGTCTTCAAGATGTACCAATCCTGCAGGATTCCAATATCCAGAATTAACATCAGCAGTTTGTGATACAACAGCATTACTCATACCTAAAGCAGCAGCATCAACACCAATATTCATAAATTCATTAGAATATTTTCTTGTAGTTTGTGCCGAGGCTATAAGCGTAGTAAGTGTTAAGAGAATTACATAGTAATTTTTCAACAGCAATAATTTTTTACAAAGATGCACATTATTTTTCTGAAGTAGTTTAAACTTTTTGTTTGTAATGAAGGTTTTTTTTATCTCACAAAGTCATTTTTAGTTAGACATCCTACGATACAGAGAACAAAAATGATAAATTTTATAGGTAAAATAAAAAGTTTAAATCACTTCTTCCTATTTAACTGTTAAACGTCGTTTTTATTGCATTCTTTATATTGCAATTTGAAATAGACTCAAATACTTTTATATTTTTACAAAAATTAAGTTTATGAGATTAAAACAACATATTCCCAATATAGTAACACTTCTGAATTTGTTTTCAGGATGTATTGCTTTAATATTTGCAGTGAATGGTAACTTTGTTGCCGCAGCATTCTTTGTGTTTTTAGGTATATTTTTTGATTTCTTTGACGGACTTTTAGCAAGAAAGCTAAATGTACAAAGTCCACTAGGTATTCAGTTAGATTCGCTTGCCGATTTGGTAACGAGTGGAGTTGTACCAGGGGTTATCATGTTTAAACTTATTTCATTAGCCATAGATGCTCCAAATTTTTCAACTCATAGCGATAGCTGGAATTCAGTGTTTCATTGGCAAGGGTTTAAAATGTCTGTTTTGCCATTAATAGGTTTGTTTATTGCTTTAGCTTCTGCTTACCGTTTAGCAAAATTTAATTTAGACGAGGATCAACAAAGTTATTTTAAAGGCTTGCCTGTGCCAGCCAATACGTTAGTAATATTGTCATTACCCTTAATTTTAGAATACCAAAATAGCGATTTAATAAATTCAATAATTATTAATAAATGGTTTTTAATAGCATTAACTCTGCTTAGTTGTTATCTATTAAATTCTAACATAAAGTTATTTGCTTTAAAATTTAAAAATTGGGGATTTAAAGACAATGCTATTCGTTATATTTTTCTAATTTTAAGTGTGGTGTTATTAATTTTACTTCATTTTGCAGCAATACCACTTATAATTGCATTATATATAATACTTTCATTATTAACAAAATCTAGTATAGTTTAACTCAACACATTTTCTAAATAGAATTTATAATTAATGGCTTCAGGATTTTTTGCATTACTAGATGATATAGCGACTTTGATGGATGATGTCGCTGCGATGACCAAGATAACAACGAAGAAAACAGCAGGTATTTTGGGGGATGATTTAGCCGTAAATGCAGAAAAAGCATCAGGGTTTGTATCTTCTCGTGAAATTCCAGTACTATGGGCAATTACAAAAGGCTCATTTTTAAATAAATTAATAATTTTACCTTTAGCGTTTCTATTAAGTGCGTTTTTACCTTGGTCTGTTATTGTTATTTTAGTGCTAGGAGGGTTATACTTGTCTTATGAAGGGGCTGAAAAAATCTATGAATTTTTTGTACCTCACCCTAAGGAAGTGACTAAAGAATTTAAAGTAAACTTTACAGAACAAGAATTGTTAGATTTAGAAAAAACGAAGATAAAATCTGCAATTGTAACTGATTTTATCCTATCTGTTGAAATTGTTATTATAGCCTTAGGATCTGTAGTAGGAGAACCAATAACAACTCAAATCATAGTTGTATCTATTGTAGCATTAATAGCTACCGTTGGTGTTTATGGTATTGTAGCATTAATAGTAAGAATGGATGATTTTGGATTACAGCTAATTAATAAAAGTAATGGAGGAAAAGGTGTTTTATTTTCAATCGGAACTTTTTTGGTTTGGGCTTTACCAAAACTAATAAAAAGTTTGTCTGTTATTGGGACTATAGCTCTACTTCTTGTTGCTGGTGGGATCTTTGTCCATAATATTGAATTTTTACATCATTTCTTAGAACAAATTCCTTCTATTTTAAGAGACTTTATTGTCGGATTAGCCGTTGGATTAGTTTGTTTAATTTGTGTTGAAATATTTAAAAAGATATTTTTTAGTAAGCGTTCTAAACATTAAAAATAGCAACGTTAATTGGTGTGAAAACTTGTTAAATTTAAAGTTGGTTAATAGCATAACCCTAACTCTAATATTGGAATGAAAATATTAGAACCTATTAAATTAAAGCGAGTAAAAAATGAAAAAATTTAAACTTAAAGAGTTAGTAAGAGTATTTTTATTTCTATTAGTAGTTCAGTTTATTATTGGTTTAGCAGATGTTTTACTATCTCAAGCTCACAGTGAGTTATCTTCAATAACGTCTTTACTAATAGCTATTTGTAGTTATCCTTTGAGTCTTATCAGTAGCGATTTACCATTTTATGTCTCAGAAAGCATATTAATGGTTATTTTATATTGGATTATAAATCTAATGATACAAGCTGTGATTTTGTATATAATGCTAATTGTGGTAAAAAAGATGAGAGAGAGTAAATAATCTTAAAACTCAAGCTTTGTTTTACGTAGCTCAAAATTCTGACCTAAATAAACTTTTCTTACCATTTCATCACTAGCCAATTCTTCAGGTTTCCCTGCTTTAAGAATGTTACCTTCAAACATCAAATAAGTTCTGTCAGTAATTGCTAGTGTTTCTTGTACGTTATGGTCTGTAATTAAAATACCAATATTTTTCTTAGTCAGTTTAGCAATAATTCGCTGAATATCTTCAACAGCAACAGGATCTACACCTGCAAAAGGTTCATCCAATAGAATAAAACTAGGATCGGTGGCTAGTGCTCGTGCAATTTCTGTTCTACGACGCTCACCACCAGAAAGTAAGTCGCCTCTATTAGTTCTAATATGGCCTAAACCAAATTCTTCAATTAGCGATTCCATTTTAGCGTGTTGCTCTTTCTTACTTAATTTTGTAAGCTGCAATACACTTAAAATATTATCTTCAATACTTAGTTTTCTAAAAACAGAAGGTTCTTGGGCTAAATAACCAATACCATTTTGAGCACGTTTGTACATTGGATATTTCGTGATGTTGGTATCGTCTAAATAGATGTTTCCTCCATTAGGCTTAATAATTCCAACAATCATATAAAAAGAAGTGGTTTTTCCAGCTCCATTCGGACCCAATAAACCAACAATTTCGCCCTGATTAACCTCAAGGGAAACATCTTTTACTACTTTTCGTCCGTTATAGGACTTCATTAAATGTTCTGCTCGTAACTTCATATTATTTCTAAGAACGCTAAATTTAATAAAATCATATAGATTCTATTTGCTTTGGCAATCATTTATTAAAAGTTTAACCTTGCTCTGTGTTTAAAATTTAGATAATGCTATACAAATAATCTAAAATTTTAAAGCGAATTGGCACGTTTTTCTTTTCTTTTTTGATTTTTAACAACTATAGCCGAGATATAAATACTAATCTGATATAATAATAATATAGGAATAGCTACAATAACCTGACTTGCAATATCTGGAGGTGTAATAATTGCAGATAATACCAATACTATAACTAGTGCAAATTTTCTATATTTCTTTAAAAACTGCGGAGTTACAAGACCTACTTTTGTTAAAAAGTAAATAATTATAGGTAATTCAAAAACAAAACCAGAGGCAATAGCAGAAGAACGTACAATCGCAATTACGGAGCTTATATCAAATTCATTAGAAATCTGCTCACTAATTTGATAATTGGCTAAGAAATTTATAGATAAAGGTGTCACAATATAATAACCAAAGAGTACACCAAGAAAGAATAAAAAGGATGCAATAACTATAAAACCTCTAGAGTTTTTACGCTCACTCGGTTTTAGTCCTGGACTTATAAAACTCCAAAGCTGATAAAGCACATAAGGAAATGAAATTATAAAACCAGCATAGATAGAGGTCCAAATATGTGCTGAAAATTGACCAGCAACAGTTCTGTTTTGAATGATAAAAGGAAATTTATCAGCGCAAAAGGTCGTATCTGTCATACCTAAAAACTGAGACATCTTACAAAGGCCTTCATAGGTAGGAAAGTCCATATGTGTTGGCCCAAAAATGATGACATCAAAAATAAACTTTTTAAAAATAAAGGCTAATGTTGCTGCAATTACAATACTAATTGTTGCTCTAACTAAATGCCATCTTAAATCTTCGAGATGATCTAAAAACGACATCTCATCCATTTGTTTTTTTGCCATTATATAATGCCTTCTTTTATTAAATCGTGAAGATGAACCACACCTGAGTACTTGCCATCATGTTCTACCAATAGTTGAGAAATTCCAAACTCTTCCATAACTTCCTTAGCATCAACAGCCATAGCGTCTTCAGAAATGCGTCTTGGATTATTACTCATAATGTCTTTGGCTTTTAAACCCGTAAGATCATCACTTTTACTTAACATACGTCTTAAATCACCATCTGTAATAATACCTACAATTTTATCCTCTTCTACGACAGCAGTAACACCAAGCATTTTCTCTGTGATTTCTACAATTACTGTTTTTAATGAAGCTTCAAGATTAACTTGTGGTTTTTGGTTTTGTGAAGATAAATCGTTTACTCTTAAATAAAGACGTTTACCAAGTGCACCGCCTGGATGATATTTGGCAAAATCTTTACTTGAAAAGCCTCGTAATTCCAATAAGCAAACCGCTAAAGCATCTCCCATTACCAATTGTGCAGTAGTGCTAGTTGTTGGAGCTAGATTATTAGGACAAGCTTCTTGAGCGACATAAGCATTCAAAATATAATCGGCTTGTTGTCCTAAAAACGAATCTTTATTGCCCGTAATAGCGATCATTTTATTATTTGCATTCTTAATAAGTGGTACCAAAACTTTAATTTCTGGCGTGTTTCCACTTTTAGAAATACAAATAACAACGTCGTCTTCTAGAATTAATCCAAGGTCGCCATGGATGGCATCAGCAGCATGCATAAAAACAGCTGGAGTACCAGTAGAATTTAAGGTTGCAACGATTTTGTTAGCAATGATAGCACTTTTGCCAATTCCTGTAATAATAACACGACCTTTAGACTGGTAAATTAACTCTACTGCATCTGCAAAATCTTCCGTTAGTAAATCTGATAAATTATCAATAGCTTTACTTTCTAATTTTATCGTTGTTTTTGCAGTTTTTAAGATGGATTGTTTAGTGTTCAAAACTTATTTTTTATAGAGTTTTTTAAATATAAAGAATTTGTTATCTTTAAAGTTGTTGCAAATGTATATAAAATACTAATAAGGATTAATGAGTATTGCAGAAATTGACTTACATACTTCACTAAAAAAACACTTTGGATTTTCAGAATTCAAAGGTCTTCAGGAAGAAGTTATAAAAAACGTCGTAGCAGGTAATAATACTTTTGTTATTATGCCAACAGGAGGCGGAAAATCGTTATGTTATCAGCTACCAGCTTTAATAGCAGAAGGCACAGCTATTGTTGTGTCGCCTCTTATTGCACTGATGAAAAATCAGGTAGATGCTATAAGGGCTGTATCTGAACACGAAGGTGTAGCACATGTTTTAAATTCGTCTTTAAATAAAACAGAAGTAAAACGTGTTAAGGATGATATTACAAATGGCATTACTAAATTGCTATATGTAGCCCCAGAATCATTAACCAAAGAAGAGTATGTTGACTTCCTACGGACAGTTAAAATTTCTTTTATGGCTGTTGATGAAGCGCATTGTATCAGTGAATGGGGACACGATTTTAGGCCAGAATATAGAAATTTAAAAACTATAATTAAACGTATTGGTGACGATATTCCTATCGTTGGTCTTACCGCTACAGCTACAGAAAAAGTTCAGGAAGATATTTTGAAAAGCCTAGGAATGCCTAATGCTGTAACATTTAAAGATTCTTTTAATAGACCCAATCTTTATTATGAGGTACGACCAAAAACTAAAAATGTAGATTCAGATATTATTCGTTTTGTTAAGCAGAATGAAGGAAAATCTGGAATTATTTACTGTTTAAGTCGTAAACGAGTTGAAGAGTTAGCACAAGTTCTTCAAGTTAATGGAGTAAAAGCCGTACCATATCACGCCGGTTTAGACGCTAAAACTAGAGTAAAACATCAAGATATGTTCTTAATGGAAGATACAGATGTGGTGGTGGCGACAATTGCTTTTGGAATGGGAATAGACAAACCAGATGTGCGTTTTGTAATTCACCATGATATTCCTAAAAGTATTGAAAGCTATTATCAAGAAACAGGACGAGCAGGACGAGATGGAGGAGAAGGACATTGTTTGGCCTACTACGCTTATAAAGATATAGAGAAACTTGAAAAATTTATGGCTGGGAAGCCTGTTGCAGAACAAGAAATTGGACATGCATTATTACAAGAAGTTGTTGCTTTTGCAGAAACATCTATATCTAGACGTAAATTTATCCTTCATTATTTTGGGGAAGAATTTGATAATGAAACTGGAGAAGGTGGAGATATGGACGATAATGTACGTCATCCTAAAAAACAAGTACAAGCTCAAGATGATGTTCAGATTTTATTAGATACAGTCAAAAAAACTAACGAAAAATATAAGGCTAAAGATTTAGTTCAAGTGCTTGTTGGAAATTCAAATGCACTTATTTCGTCTCATAAAACAGATCAACAAGACTTTTTTGGAGTTGGTAAAGCTAAAAATCCAAGATATTGGATGGCATTAATCAGACAGGTCATCGTTGCACGTTATTTGAAAAAAGACATTGAAACTTATGGTGTGCTAAGATTAAGTGAGAGTGGTTTGGATTTTATAACCAATCCTCAATCTTTTTTAATGGCTGAAGACCATGTTTATGATATAGATTCAAGTGATGGTATTGTTACAAATACTAAAGGAGGTGGAGCCGTTTCAGATGATAAGCTCATGAAAATGCTTAAAGATTTAAGAAAACGGAATGCTAAAAAATTAGGTGTGCCACCTTTTGTAATTTTTCAAGACCCTTCTTTAGAAGATATGGCTTTAAAATATCCTATTAATATAGAGGAATTATCTAATGTACATGGAGTAGGAGAGAGTAAAGCCAAAAAATACGGTAAAGATTTTGTGAATTTAATAGCGGATTATGTTGAGGAAAACGACATTATGAGGCCTGATGACATGATTGTGAAGTCTACAGGAACAAATTCTGCGATAAAGTTATATATCATTCAAAATGTAGATCGTAAATTGCCACTAAATGACATTGCTTCTTCTAAAGGTATGGAAATGCCAGCTTTTATAAAGGAAATGGAATCCATTGTGTTTTCCGGAACAAAATTAAATATTGATTATTGGATTGATGATATTTTAGACGAAGACCAACAAGAAGAAATCCATGACTATTTTATGGAATCTGAAAGCGATAAAATAGACGATGCAATTGAAGAATTTGATGGAGATTACGATGATGAAGAATTACGTTTATATCGAATTAAGTTTATGAGCGAAGTGGCGAACTAAGTCCTTATAATATTTGATGCTTACCCTAAGCCGTCTAAAATTATATTTATATATAGTAAAGGCGAGTTGTAAAATAGTATCGAGAACACTATAAAATAATCAACTAGTGTTCTCGATACATCATTTTAAATGTTTGCTAAACTTCAATTTTAATTTTACTCGAAAAAGAGATTATAGCTATTCTTCCTCATCAGAAGCATCAATCACAACATATTTACTAAACAAAAGGTCGTGTTTTTTTACTTTGATTTGAATACTTTTAAGTGTTGCTTCTTCTAATTTTTTTACATCATGTTCTTCAATCTGAAAATCAATCTTAGTAACATACCTTCCTTTAATATCAGAACTTTCAGATTCAAACTCTGGCATATCAGCATCTAACTGTAGTTTAAAGTTATCACCAGAAAACACAAGTTGAGCGCCATTTTTAGATTTAACATTTAGCTGACCAACAATAACTGTCTGAAAAAAGAAATATCCTCCTAATTCGTTCAAACCAGCAAAAAGCACATTGTTTTCAGAAACACCAAAAGGTTTGTTTTCCACATCAGTTATAATAGCTTCAATAGTATCTACAGGTATAGAATTAGAAGTTTTAGAGCCAAAGAGTTTAGATAGGGAAAATGCCATGTGTTTTGTTTTTTTTCAAAACTAACTTTATTAATTTAAATGTCAAATTTAAATTCTACTCTTTAGTTTCAAAGTGGTGTGCTCGCTATTTAAATTATTGATATTCTGGTTGATATTTTTCAAAATCTATTTGGTGATGCTATGAGGGAATTTTACAAATCTACAAACCTCCTACTTCAAACTTCCAACTCAGTTCACTATCTTTGCAGTCTTAAACAAAAGAAAACACAATGCAAGACGGTTTATACGCAAAATTTAACACCTCAAAAGGTGTGATATTAGTAAATTTAGAGTTTGAAAAGACTCCAGGAACAGTTGGTAATTTTGTAGCTTTAGCAGAAGGTAATTTAGAAAATTCTGTTAAACCACAAGGGACTCCATATTATGACGGATTAAAATTTCACAGAGTTATTCCTGATTTTATGATTCAAGGTGGTTGTCCGCAAGGTACAGGAACGGGACATCCTGGTTATAAGTTTGATGATGAGTTTCATCCAGATTTAAAACATAGTGGCCCTGGTGTTTTAGCAATGGCAAACTCTGGTCCTGGTACCAATGGAAGTCAGTTTTACATTACTCACATTGCAACCGATTGGTTAGATAATAAACATACCGTGTTTGGAAATGTAGTAGAAGGACAAGATGTTGTAGATTCTGTAGCTCAAGGAGACATCATTGAAAGCTTAGAAATAATAAGACAAGGTGAAGCTGCCGAAAAATTTAATGCCATTGAAGCGTTTAGAACATTTGAAGGTTCTAGAGAAAAGCGTATCGCAGCAGAACGTGAAGCTGCAAGAGCAGAGTTAGATAAGTTAGCAGCAGGTTTTGATGAAACAGAATCTGGTTTACGTTACCAAATTATTCAAAAAGGTGAAGGTAAAAAAGCAGAAAAAGGAAATACAGTATTTGTACATTACAAAGGTCAGTTAGCAGATGGGACGGTTTTCGATTCGTCATACAAAAGAAACTCACCTTTAGATTTTCAAGTTGGTGTTGGTCAGGTAATTCCAGGTTGGGATGAAGGTATCTGTCTTTTAAACGTTGGTGATAAGGCACGTTTAGTAATTCCTAGTGATTTAGGATATGGCGCAGCAGGAGCTGGAGGTGTTATTCCTCCAAACGCGACATTGGTTTTTGATGTAGAATTGATGGATGTAAAAGCTTAAGATTTATCTTAATTTAGTAACAAAACAATAAAAGAATCGTCTCACTATTAAGTGAGACTTTTTTTTTGCACTTAGATCAACCAAATAAACCGACCATTATGAAGGCTAAAATTTTAATAGTGTTTATTGTAATTATTACATGGAGTTGCACTAATTCTGTAAACTATTCTGAATCTTTTAAAAAGGAAACAGCAGGATATTACCTTTATAATCCTGATGAACTTATTGAGGTGTATTATGAAGGTAATGTGCTCTTTTTAAATTGGAAAGAAGGTAAAATTGAACCAGTAGCCTTAGAAGAGAATGAATTTTTTGTTGCAGATATGTATAAGAAATTCCGGTTTGTACAACATCCCGAAACCAAAGCACGCTATTTATCTGTAATTCCTGAAGGTGATGAAGCTAAAATTACTTACGATTATTTAAAGGCACCAAAAGGTTATAAAACACCAAGTATGCATTTAAAAGATGGTAATTATAAAGAAGCACTTGAAGGGTATTTAGACATTAAGAAAGAAGATTCTACAAGCTCTTATATAAATGAATGGAGTTTTAATAAAATAGGCTATAAGCATATGAGTAACCACGAGTATGATAAAGCTATTGAAACATTAAAAATTAATACGGCTTTACATCCTAATAGTATTAATGTTTACGATAGTTTGGCAGAAGCTTATTTGCTAAAAGGGGATAGTTTACAGGCTTATAATAACTATAAGAAGGTCTTAGATATATCACCAACAAGTAAACGTGCAAAACGGTTTGTAGAGGGCAATGCTAGTAAGTTTCAAAAGTCATTGTAGGTTCTTTGCTTAATAAAACAGTTTAGTTGTTATAAGACATGGTCTAATCTAGACTAGAAGTTTTGTTTAAAAAAAAAAGTGAACCTTTTTTAAGTTCACTTTTTTTATAATTGTTAGTACAAATAAATTAGGCCGTCTGCATCTCGTGTTTACCTTCATAAATTTCTTCAACGAGTTTTGAAGTAAATGCCGGTAAATCATTAGGATTTCTACTCGTTACTAATCCTTGGTCAACAACGACTTCGCTGTCTTCCCAATGTGCACCTGCGTTAATTATATCTTTTTTAATTGAGGCATATGATGTAACCTTTCTACCTTTTAAGACGTCTGCTTCTGCCAATAGCCAAGGCGCATGACAAATGGCTGCGACCGGTTTATGGTTTTCAAAAAATGATTTGATAAAATTTACAGCATCCTTGTTTTTTCTTAAGGTATCAGGGTTCATTACTCCTCCAGGAAGTACTAAGGCATTATAATTGGATTGTGAAACGTCATCTAATGTTTTGTCCACATTATATGTATTACTCCAATTTCCATCTTGCCAAGCTTTAATTTTTCCAGATTTTTCAGAAACAATATCAACATCAGCACCAGCTTCTTTTAAAGCGTTTAATGGTTCTTTTAATTCACTTTCCTCAAATCCATTAGTTGCTAAAATTGCGACTTTCTTTCTATTTAATTTTTCCATTTGTGATTGTATTTATTTTGTTATTAGTAATTCGATTCAACACTAAGATAATAAATGCTTTAGGCTATAGCGAATTTTAAAAGGGACTTAACGTCAGTTTAATACTAAGTGTTAAATGAAATCCGAATAATGTTAAAGATTAAAAAAAGCGTTAAAAAATTAACAGGCTTTTAATCAATAACATTGAGTGTTTTTATGGTTTTATGACATTTATTTCAATGACCATCTATCGATAAAAGTTGATTTTAGTCGTCATTACACATAATATTTTTTAATTTTATGTCAACTAAAACAACAACGATATGAAGAAAAAACTACTCAATTTATTTATGATTTTTGGTCTTTTTGGTAGCCTTATGGCACAAGAATACATTACGCCAGATACTGGTATAACTTATACTTTAGACGACCTTGTCGCTGCTAGTCCCGCAACAATATCTGTCTCAGGAACCACTTATACCTTAACAGACAATCTTACTATTTCTTCAACAGATACTTTTCTTATAGATACAGATCTCACTTTAGAAATTGGAGCAGATGTAAGAATTACGGTTTATGGAACATTTAATGTAAATGCAGATAATACTACTTTTACGGCAATAGATACAAACTTGCCATATGATGGCTTCCGTTTTGAAGAGTTTTCTAATGTTAATATTCAAAATGCTACCATTCAATATGGTGGAGGCTTACGTGTTTTAACGGAAACCTTTACTATTAATAATTGTACAATAACTAACAATGTTTCTGGTGTAGCTACTGGTGGTGTTATTGCATTGTCTAGAGGTATGGCTCAGATAACTAACAATACAATTACTTTTAACGAAACTCCTGCTATTAGTTCCGGTGCAAATAGTGCTGTATCTCCTTATATATTTAATAATTATATAGAAGGAAACAACCAAGCTAATGCTAATAGACCACAAATTAATATGGGGACAACTATGGTAAATGAGCCAATTCAAATTATTCAGAATACTATAAAAGGTGACCGTAATTTAACTCAAGCAGGAGGAATAGCAGTTTCTAATTTTGTTGGAGGAGTCATTAACGCGTTGATTGATAACAATATAATAGTAGACAATCGTTATGGTATTGCTATACTTGGTGATAATGCTTCTGGATTTATTAGAAATAATGTTATTGAAGATAATGATATTCAAGGAAACCCTAATATAGGTGGAAGTGGTATTTCATTAAATGCAACTAATGAAGGCATGGATATTATTGCGAGTGGAAATGAGATACGTAGAAATTTATGGGGAATTACACTACAAGGAGAATCAAATATCAATTTAGGTGATGATGCTGACAATGTAGGGGAAAATGTGTTTTCTGAAAATGGTAATGGAGGCGTTACGTATGCCCTATATAACAATACTGATAATACTGTGACAGCATTACATAACTGTTGGGATGAAGCCAATGCACCTAATACTCTTGCAGATGCCGAAGCTGTTATTGGACACCAAAACGATAATGCAACTTTGGGCTTAGTTACATTTGATCCTGTAAATTGCGCATTCTTAAGTGTTAATGAACTCACGTTAAATGATATTTCTGTATACCCAAATCCGACGGAAGGTGAACTAAACTTGGATAACAATGCATTATATACACAACTGTATGTATACAGTATTGATGGAAAATTAATAACACAAAAACCACTTGAATTTGGTAAGAATACATTACATCTTGATTTAAATTCAGGGATTTATATGTTACAATTACAAGGTGAAAACGCTAAGGCAATTAAAAAACTTGTAGTAAAATAATTATTATATTCTATTAAATAGAGCTGCCTTAAAAGTGAATTTTTAGGGCAGCTTTTTTATTTTAGAGATTGCTTATACTAAAAGTGTTGTTATCATTATTTAGTCATATATTCTGATAATCTCACCATTTCCTTTCCCTTTTACACTTCTTACATATCCGTTTATAACTTTGTTCATTGGTATTGGGTTATGTCCTGGAAAAGCATCTTTATATTTTTCGTAAGCGTCTTCAACCATTCCTGAAGACACCACGTTAACTCTAATTCCGTTTTCAATTTCGAGTGCTACAGCTTTTACAAAACTGTGAATAGCTCCATTTACCATTGCGGCACTTGTTGTTTGTACAACGGGATCATCTGCTAAAATACCTGTTGATAAGGTTATTGAACCATTTTGATTTAAATAGTCTTTTCCAATACGAACAAGGTTCACTTGTCCCATAAGTTTACTTTTTAATCCTATATAATAATCTTCTTCAGTAAGATTATTAAAATCATCCCATTTTGCCTCTCCGGCAATACATATTATAGCATCTAATTTTCCTATTTTATCAAACATAGATTTGATAGACTTGCTGTTGGCAATATCTACAGTGACATCTGCATTTGAGCGACTAGCTATTACTATTTCGTTATCTTTTTTTAAATGGGATACAACTGTTTTTCCTATTGTTCCATGACCTCCGATGATTACTATTTTCATATGTTTTGTTTTAAATTATACATTGAGTTTTATCACATTATATTTTCTTCTTTCTTGTTTTATAAATTGTTAAGGTTGCAATAACACTCCAAAGTAAGTTGGTTACAAATGGAGAAATTGTATTATAGCAGTAACCGTTTATAGCAATTAGATTTCCGCCGAGTAAGTTTAAATACTTGACATGTTCTATATATTTTTATGTTTTCCATAAGTGTGAGAGCATAAGCAAGAATTATCAACCCAGAACCGGTCTAACCAAGAATGTCTATCATAACTTTTATATTTTGTTATATCGCTATATGTCGATGTGTTTAATTAAATTTTTTTAACTTATAAAGTTAATATATGCTTTAATTGTCTCTTCATTCCTTTTTAGATATGACCATTTTCCATGTCTAGTTGATATTAAAATTCCGCATTTTTCCATATTAGTTAAATAGGTTGAAATGGTAGATTGAGAAAGTCCGGCTTTCTCTTGAATATAAGTTACACAAACCCCATCGTTAAAATGCTTTAATGTTTCGTGTGGTGGAAAATGTTTTTCGGGATCTTTTAACCATTCCATGATTTGTACTCTGGTTTGGTTAGATAGACATTTTCCTATTTCAGTGGCTGTTTTTAAATTCATACTACAAACATATCTATAAATATCGATATGTAATAATGAATTAATAAAATTTTATAAAGTTTAGCCTGTTTACTTCTTGTTAGGACAGTTTTGCCTATGTGTAGTTGATTACAAGTTTTTTATTAACTTATTTTTTATCCGCTAAAACTGAGCTTAACTGCTTACCAAAGATCGCAGCTATACCCGCAGCCAATCCGCCAATAAGTCCTGTAATCAAAATTAAAGCATAAGGATTGCCATCTAATGGTAGAAGCACAGCAATACGTTTGGCTAAGGTAAAGTCGTTACCACTACTGAGAATAAAACTATACACAGCCCAAAATAAAAGAATGGCTAAGAATGGAATAAAAAATACGGCTACTTTCTTCAGTGGAATAAATAGAGCTGTAGCAAAAGCAGCAACCATTACAGACCACCAAGGTAGAAACAATGAGAGTACAAATGCGATTATAATAGTAACTATAAAATTGATGATATTTTTGCTCATTAGTTGTTTGGTATTAAGGTTTGTGTGCCAATGATGACATCCGTTACTTTGTCGCTTTGTAAAAAATTAAGACTATAATATTTACCAGCGGCCCAATCGTCTATAAAATTATCGTAATATTTACTTCCGGGATTTCCAGATTGTCCACCAGGATAAATACCTAAGGCAGTAGGAGGTGAGGTCATTTCTACAATCATTCTCCAAGACGGTCCCCAATTTTCAGATGTAGCGTTAACAATGTTTTTTCCTCCGCCAATAGGAATATCAAACCTAGAAAATGCAGGTAAAGCTTGTAGTAAATGGCCTGCATAAGTGCCTTTGTAATTCGTCCAATTAAGATCACCATTTTCAGTTTTCCAATCGTTAAGCTTTTTAACGGCTTTTCTAAAGCTTATTAGAAATAAATCTTTGGCTGTTTCCTTTTCAGGTGTGTCTAAAATATCCATAAAGGCATCATCGCCTTTAGTTTTTAA
>Ga0193951_1000036_pt1 | contig 51434 bp, 57 predicted proteins | sample BB_2_MG_FD_140370 | JGI IMG/M metagenome (GOLD analysis project Ga0193951, IMG submission 140370) | Microbial mat bacterial communities from the Broadkill River, Lewes, Delaware, United States - BB_2_MG | ecosystem: Environmental > Aquatic > Freshwater > River > Microbial mats | place: USA...
ATGGCATAATGGCTGTTAGTTGTTAGTTGTTAGTTGTTAGTTGTTAGTTGTTAGTTGTTAGTTGTTAGTTGTTAGTTGTTAGAATATAAAAATTGAGAACTGCATACGATAGTCTGAATACTAATTTTTAAAACCCGTCTCGCAGTTTCAAACACGGCACACTGAACACTGGATATTGAATACTAGACTCAGAATACGCCCCCTTTTACAACTAATGTTAACTCAATACCTTCTTGTATTATAAAGCCATTTTTTTATTTCATAACTTGTCTGTATTAACACAAAACCTTAATCATTATGAAAAGTATTCTTTGGCTTGTAGCCGTTATTTGTATCGTCGTGTGGTTGCTTGGATTATTAGACATTATTCCTGGCATGAGCAGCAGTAGCCTCATCCACATCTTGTTAGTTATTGCAGTCGTCGTTATCTTATACAATATCATTTCTGGCAGAAAACCATTATAACTATAAAATCACCAAAATACGTAAGCGTATCCTTATAATAAGGTACGCTTATTTTTTTTGTGATTACATACCAAATTCAATCTATTTAACTTAACTTTGGAGGTCTTAAAATTTAGACAAAGCCATATATCAATATGGCTTTTATATTGTTATAATAAATCATAGTAATAATAAACATATGCGAAACGAAAGTAATAGCAAACGCTGGAATGAAATAAAAACCAATGACTCTTGGGCCATATTTAAAATTATGGGAGAATTTGTTAATGGTTACGAAAAACTAAGTAAAATAGGTCCATGTGTATCTATTTTTGGATCTGCACGTACCAAACCAGATCATAAATTTTACAAATTAGCAGAAGAAGTTGCTACTAAAATAGTAGACCATGGCTACGGAGTCATTACAGGTGGTGGACCAGGTATTATGGAAGCAGGTAATAAAGGGGCTCATATTGCAGGTGGAACCTCTGTAGGCCTTAATATAGAATTACCTTTTGAGCAACACGACAATCCTTATATCGACTCTGATAAAAGCTTAGATTTCGATTATTTCTTTGTGAGAAAAGTGATGTTTGTAAAGTACTCTCAAGGTTTTGTGGTTATGCCAGGCGGTTTCGGAACCTTAGATGAACTTTTTGAAGCGATTACTTTAATCCAAACGCATAAAATTGAAACGTTCCCTATCATTTTAGTTGGAACAGTGTTTTGGGGAGGATTATTTGAATGGGTAAAAACCACATTAATTGATGCCGGAAATATTAGTGCTAACGATTTAGACTTAATTCATCTTGTCGATACTCCAGACGAAGTTATTGATATACTTGATGAATTCTACAAAGAGTACGATCTTAGTCCAAATTTCTAAGCCTATACTATTTTTAATTCATGCTATAAAATAAACTTCAAAAAAATAATTATCAATGATGTATCGTTTATAACAAATAATCATTGATAATTAAAACTCTATACGCTTAAATACATGACAAGGAAAATTCGAGTTTTCTTTATAGCTACACTCTTCACTTTAACCTCACTTTCTTCACAAGAAACGGTTAAAGTGATGTTTTATAACTTATTAAATTACCCATTAGAAGATGCCGTACCAAATCGCATTAATGATTTGGCATATATTTTATCGGACTATCAACCCGATTTATTTTTAGTTTGTGAGCTTAATAATATAACCGGAGCCACAGAAATTTTAGATACCGCAAAGAGTGCTATCACTTTGGATTACGCTATGGCAACATACACATCAAATACCTCAGACGACAGTTGGGGAGACCAAAATGATTTGCAAAATCTTTTGTATTATAACAGCTCTAAATTTACAATTGAAGAAGAAATTATTGTGCCGACCTATCTTAGAGATTTTAATGTGTACCGCGTGCAATTAAGAACCATCAATCAAGACTCAGATCCTGTAGAACTTTATATTATTGTGTGTCATTTAAAAGCATCTAGCGGAACATATAATGCTCAGAAACGTTTTGAAATGATTCAAGATTTAGAAACTTTTTTAGAAACCTTACCTGCAGACTCTAATGTTTTATTGGGTGGTGATCTAAATATCTACACCTCTAGTGAAGATGCTTTTCAGACCTTAACAGATAACAGCAACTCAATTGTGTTTGTAGATCCTGCAAATCGGGTTGGAAGTTGGCATAACAATCCAAATTATGTCGATGTGTTTACCCAATCTACCCGGACACAAACAGGTATGGGTGGCACCACAGGAGGTTTTGACGATCGATTTGACTTTATACTCACTTCTGAAAACATGACTAATACTTCTAATCTTACTTATGTTCCTGATTCGTATGAAGTGTATGGTAATAATGGTTTAAGTTCTTGTTGGAACAAAGCAATTAATGCTTCAGAATGCGAAACCACAGGCTCTAAATTTTCGTATACATTAAGAAATCATTTACATAATTTTAGTGACCATCTTCCCGTAACCTTGTCATTAGAAACAGAAGCTACGTTATTAAACGTAGATAAATTTCAGATGGCATCGCGTTTCGACTTAGAGGCCACAGTTGTGAATCAATACTTAGCTGTCACCCTTAATGATATAATATTGCATAACGCCACCTTAATCATTTTTAATAATTTAGGGCAGCCAGTAAAAACATTTCAAATGAATTCTGAAAATAAACAGTATATTGATGTTTCAGGTTTAACCAAAGGTTTATACTATATTACCCTATCTCAAAATTATATGAATCCCTTAAAATTTATAATGCTTTAGTTGAATAAACACTTTCTCATAACAATCCTTGTCGCACTTTTTGGCTTCCGTCTTGCAGCTCAAAACACTATGTCTATTGCCGCAAAAGTTAACGTCGACTCTAAAACGATTTCTGTTACACAGACTATAGTGTACAAAAACGACACAGATACCGTGCTTCCCTCCATTTACTTAAACGATTGGAACCATAGTTATTCGTCTAAATCGACTCCTTTAGCCAAACGTTTTGAAGAAGAGTTTAGCACTAAATTCCACTTAGCTAAAGATGAAGAACGTGGTTTTACTGAGATTATCTCAATTAAAAACGAAAGCAATATCTCCTTAGCGTTCCGTCGCTTAGAAGCACATCCAGATGTTATAAACGTACAGTTAGCCCAACCTCTAGAAGCAGGAGCGTCTTACACATTGCAACTTCAGTATGTATTACAAATTCCAGATGCTAGTTTTACAGATTACGGTATTACAAAGAGTAATGATTTTGACTTAAAATATTGGTATATCACTCCTACTGTTTATGATGGTGAGTGGCAGAATTATAGCAATAAAAATTTGAATGATTTATTTGTTCCTAAATCAGATATTACCCTAAGTATTAGCTACCCAAGAAATTACAAAGTTACCTCTGAGCTGAATTTTAACGCTACTACAATAGATAATGAAACGCAAACCCAGACCACTATTTTAAGCGGAAAAGACAGAACGGATACGTACTTATCGCTATATAAGTTTCCATCATATAATTTTGTACAAACAGATGACTTTGTGATCATTTCGGATATCAAGGTGAAAGGACTTCCTGACCCATCGAAGGCTTTAATTACCGATAAAGTTACAAGGTATCTTACCAAACACTTAGGCACATATCCGCACAAACAATTATTGGTAACATCTTTAGAATATCAGAAAAATCCGCTGTATGGATTAAATCAGCTTCCTGCGTTTTTACGACCTTTTCAAGCAGACTTTCAATACGAATTAAAACTGCTAAAAACCGCATTAAAAAAGTATCTAGATAACACACTTTTACTTAATCCAAGAAAAGAACATTGGTTGAGTGAAGGCCTTCAGGTCTATTATCTAATTAAATATGTTGAAGAGTATTATCCAGACACGAAGCTTTTAGGTTCTTTAGCAGATGTTTGGGGTATTAGGTCTTTTCATGCAGCCGATTTAAAATTTAATTTTCAGTACTATTTGTACTATATGGAAATTGCACGTAAAAACAGAGATCAACCCTTAACCACTTCCAAAGATTCCCTAACTAAATTTAATAACAATATCGCAGGAAAATACAAAGCAGGTTTAGGACTCAACTACCTGGATGCTTTTGCAGAAGACACTAAACTCTCTAATGATATTACAGCGTTTCTAGAAGCTTATCAATTACAACCCGTGTCTTTAGAAGATTTTGAAACTTTTATAGCCTCTAAAACCACAAAAAATATAGACTGGTTTTTTAAAGAATATATTGGCACCCGAAAGAAGATAGATTTTAAAATATCGTCTATTAAAACGTTGGAAGATTCTATAAGGTTAACTTTAAAAAATAAGCGCGATAATAGCATGCCAATTCCTGTTTTTAAATTAAAAAAGGATTCGGTTGTAGGTAAGTTATGGGTAGAAAACATACAAGGGACTAAAACCATAACCTTACCAAAAGATAGTACAGACACGTTTGTATTAGATTACCATAATGTGATGCCCGAATACAATCAGCGCGATAATTACAAAGCCACTGAAGGCTCTTTTCTAAATAACAAACCGTTTCAGTTACGCCTATTCAAAGATTTAGAAGATCCTAATTACAATCAGGTATTCTTTATGCCTTTAGTGGAGTTCAATAATATCTACGACGGCTTAACCCTAGGCACAAAGGTGTATAACAAAACCATATTAAGAAAGCGTTTAAACTATCGTTTCTCTCCTCAATATGCTACAAAATCTAACGCACTCACAGGTTCAACATCCATATTTTACACCCATAATATTGAAAACAAAAACTTATACGACATAAGTTATGGAATTTCGGCAGGTTATCAATCCTATGGTAATGATGCTTTTTTTACAAGAATAAGACCATCGTTAACCTTTAGCTTTAGAAACGATGCGTATTTTAGGTCGCCTCAAGTCGATCAAATTATGGCACGGTATGTCAGCATTTCTAGAGATATTGGTGAAGAAGCCACCATTCCTTTAGATGAACCCGATTACGGAGTTTTTAACTTAAGATACACCCATTTTAATCCTGGAGTCATTAACTATTCTAAGCTATTCGCAGACATTCAAATTGCGGATAAATTTAGTAAGGTCTCTTTTAATTACGAGTTTAGAAAACTAACTCATAGCAATCGAAATATTAATTTTAGATTTTTTGCAGGAGTTTTCCTTGATAATAACTCCAACCCTAATTCTAACTATTTTAGTTTTGCCTTAGATCGACCAACCGACTACTTATTTGATCTTAACTATTTAGGACGTTCTGAAGACTCCGGAATATTTAGTCAACAAATTATTATAGCAGAAGGAGGCTTTAAATCTAAGCTAGCCACACCATTTGCTAACCAATGGATGACCACGGCTAATTTTAGCACTTCGATTTGGAGATATATTCAAGCCTATACCGATATTGGATTGGTAAAAAACAAGTTTATTGACCCTAAATTTGTGTACGATTCTGGGATTCGATTAAACCTTGTAGAAGATTATTTTGAAATCTATTTCCCAATATATTCCAATTTAGGTTGGGAAGTAGGAGAATCTAATTACGATCAACGCATTCGTATTATGTTTACGGTAGACCCACAAGTACTTCTCGGTCTATTTAGACGCAAATGGTATTAACAGATTCTTACTCAAAAGTTAAAATAATCTGTTTATTTAAAGAATTATCAACAAAAAAGCACCTTAACTAAGAATACTTTAAGATTATAACATCTTAAGGCCTTGCATTAAATGTTAATTTTTTGTACTTTCGCAAGACCTAAAAAGTGCTTATATGAAGACGACTCCCAACACCAAAACAGAGATTACATTTGAAGATTTTAAAACAGAGGTTTTAAACGATTACAAAGTGGCTGTCACCAGCCGTGAGTGTAGTTTACTAGGTCGTAGGGAAGTACTCACCGGAAAAGCTAAGTTTGGAATTTTTGGAGATGGTAAAGAAATCCCACAAATTGCATGGGCCAAAGCATTTAGAAACGGTGATTTTAGATCTGGTTACTACAGAGATCAAACGTTTATGATGGCTATTGGAGAACTTACTATAGAGCAATTTTTTGCTGGTTTGTATGCCAATACAGATATTAAAGACGAGCCGATGTCTGCAGGTCGCCAAATGGGAGGCCATTTTGCAACCCATAGTTTAGACGAAAATGGTCAGTGGAAAAACTTAACAGAACAAAAGAATTCGAGTTCGGATATTTCTCCAACCGCAGGCCAAATGCCTCGCCTTTTAGGTTTAGCACAAGCGTCTAAAATATATAGAGAAGTAGACGGTATTGATACCACCAAGTTTTCTAAAAAAGGGAACGAAATTGCTTGGGGAACGATTGGTAACGCTAGTACAAGCGAAGGTTTGTTTTTCGAAACTATAAATGCTGCAGGTGTATTACAAGTACCCATGGTAATTAGTATTTGGGATGACCAATATGGTATTTCGGTACATGCAAGACATCAAACAACGAAAGAAAATATCTCTGAAATATTAAAAGGCTTTCAACGTGAAGGAGACCTAAAAGGTTACGAAATTTTTAGAGTTGACGGTTGGAACTATCCTGAATTAATGGATACATATCAGCGTGCTGCTAAGATTTCAAGGACTGAACATGTTCCTGTTATGATTCATGTACAAGAATTAACACAACCACAAGGACACTCCACTTCAGGATCGCATGAGCGCTATAAAGATAAGGACCGATTAAAGTGGGAAGCTGAGTACGATTGTAATGTACAAATGCGTCATTGGATGATTGCAAACAACATTGCCACTGACGAAGAATTAACAGCCATAGAACGCCGTATAAAGAAAGAAGTTAGAGAAGGAAAAAAAGCCGCTTGGGCTGCTTGTATAAATCCAATTATAGCGGAACGTAAAGAAGCGCTTAGTTTACTAGAACAGTTAGCAACGTCTAGTTCTAATGGAGTCTTTATTACAAAATTAAAAAATGAACTAGAAGGTTTTGATGAGCCTTTGCGTCGCAACATACTTACAGCGACTCGAAAGGCGTTGCGATACGTGGTATCAGAAACTTCGGCAGAGAAAACAGCATTACAGAACTGGGTTACCAATTATATCAACACCATTCAACCAAAATACAGTTCTCACTTATATAGCGAATCTGCAGAGCGCGCATTAAACCAGTCCGAAATTCCCCCAACATATGATGCCAATGCTGAGGAAGTTGACGGACGTGTGGTATTGCGAGAAAATTTTGATGCCATTTTCAATAATTATCCTGAAGCCTTAATATTTGGAGAGGATGCTGGTTATATCGGAGATGTAAATCAAGGTTTAGAAGGACTTCAAGAAAAACATGGCGCTTTAAGAGTTTCTGATACAGGTATTAGAGAAGCCACAATTATTGGTCAAGGTATCGGAATGGCTATGCGCGGTTTAAGACCTATTGCAGAAATTCAGTATTTGGATTACATTATGTATGCACTTCAAATAATGAGCGATGATTTAGCAACCGTGCAATACCGTACCAAAGGACGCCAAAAAGCTCCGCTAATTGTTAGAACTCGAGGTCATAGGTTAGAAGGTATTTGGCATTCTGGCTCACAAATGGGTGGTGTACTCAATTTAATTAGAGGTATCCACGTGTTAGTTCCAAGAAACATGACTAAAGCTGCTGGTTTTTACAATACCTTATTAGATAGCGATGAACCTGCTTTGGTTGTTGAATGCTTAAATGGTTATCGATTAAAAGAAAAATTACCAAACAACATAGGTGAATTTAAAACACCAATCGGAGTTGTAGAAACCATAAGAGCAGGTGAAGATATCACTTTAGTATCATACGGTTCCACTTTACGCTTAGTTGAAAAAGCAGCCAAAGAACTACAAATCGTTGGTATTGATGCCGAAATTATTGATGTGCAATCGTTATTACCATTCGATTTAAACCATGATATTGTAAAAAGTATCGCCAAAACTAACCGTGTCATGGTTATAGATGAAGATGTTAAAGGTGGAGCTTCAGCTTATATCCTGAACGAAATTCTGAATACACAAGGTGCTTTTCAATATTTAGATAGTTCACCAATCACCTTGGCTGCAAAACCACACCGACCAGCTTATGGTACTGATGGTGATTACTTCTCTAAACCATCTGCAGAAGATATCTTTGAAGCCATCTATGAAGTTATGCATGAGGTGAGTCCTTCTGATTATCCAAAATTGAGATAGACACTAGATTAAAACAACATAAAAAGCAGTTAATTATATTACATAGTTAGCTGCTTTTAGTTTTACAAATGGTTTTATTATAATTTAACCAAAAACCTTAATTTTAAAGCATGAAGATTGAATCTATCGTTACTATAAAAAAAGAGTTAAAACACCTTTCTCAAGAAGAACTACTAGAATTATGCTTGCGTTTAGGGAAATTTAAAAAAGAAAATAAAGCCCTACTCACCTATTTATTATTTGAATCACATGATGAAGATGGCTATATTGCTAGTGTAAAAGCTAGTTTAGATGCCTTGTTTGAAGGTATAAATACTGATAGTTATTTCTACATGAAGAAAACAATACGGAAAATTTTAAGAGAAATTAGAGTCTACAGTCGGTATTCATTAAAGAAAACCACAGAAGTAGAACTCCTACTCTATTTTTGCGAACGCTTAAATGATTTAAAACCTTCTATTCATAGAAATACAACCCTTAGCAACTTATACGAAAGACAAATACTTTCCATTAAGAAAAAGGTTAAAGTCTTACATGAAGATTTACAGTATGACTATAATTTACAGTTGGAAAACCTAGCCCACTAAGTCGTTCTCATAAAATCGCACAGACAGAAAGTTAAACTCGCCATAATTACTAAGATCGCTAACTACCTACAGAAGACTATACACCACCTACTGTTTCTTAGCTTTTCGGCTACCTTCATACATTTCATACTTTACCAAACGGGCTTCCAGCTTCGCATTATAGACTTTTATCTTTCGCGAAGGACGTAAACCAACAGATTTTAAAGCTTCAAGATTTGAGGTAATGAGCCATGCGTTAGTTCCTGGATAACCGTGTTTTAAAGTAGACCCAATATTACCATAAAATTCTTCCACATTTAAATTCTCTAAACGCTCACCATACGGTGGATTAAACACCATGTGTAATCTCTCGTTTCCAGATTTTTGGGTTTTAAAGAAATCTTCATGTTGAATATGTACAAATTCATCTAAATGCGCATTCTTTATATTCTCCTTTGCTTTTACTACAGCCGATGGCGACTTATCATAACCAATTATTTTATGATGGAAATCGCGTGTTTTCTTCAATAAAGATTCTTCAATTTTCTCAAACAAATCCACATCCCAATTGGTCCAACGTTCAAAAGCAAACTCTTTTCGCATTAAGTTTGGTGGAATATTGCAAGCAATCATTGCCGCCTCTGCCAACATGGTTCCACTACCACACATCGGATCCATAAAATCTGACTGGCCATCCCATCCGCTCATCATAATTAAACCTGCCGCTAAAACTTCGTTTATTGGAGCAATATTTGTGGCCGATTTATAACCACGTCTGTGCAACGATTCACCAGACGTATCTAACGATATGGTACAGCGTTGACGATCTATATGAACATTAATTTTTAAGTCAGGAAAACGCAAATCTACATCAGGACGTGTGCCATCAATTTCTCTAAAACGATCTACAATTGCATCTTTGGTTTTTAAAGCGGTATAGAGCGAATGGGTAAACACACTATTGTGCACTGTGGCATCAACCGCCAAAGAACCGGTTGATTTTAAATAGTTTTCCCACTTCATCTGTTTTACATTTTTGTAAAGATCCTCTTCTTTTGTGACTCTAAATGTATGAATCGGTTTTAGGATTTTTATAGCAGTTCTCAACCCAAGATTGGCCTTGTACATAAACCCTTTGTCACCCTCAAAACTCACATTACGAACACCCTTTTCCACTTTCATGGCACCGAGTTGTGTCAGTTCTTTTGCTAATATATCTTCGAAGCCAAACAAAGTTTTGGCTAACATCTTGTAATTATCTTCCATAAGTTCCGTCAAATAGATTGCAAAAATACAGTATTTTTGCAGCATGACATCCTAAAATTTAAATAGGACGCGTCATTACGAAAATTTGAAGCCCAGTTATAACTGTCTTTTGATAGATTATGAAATAACCAAGCTCTTCTTCCTCGTAATAGCAACATATTATTTTTTAATTAACAAGACTCCCATATTTTATAGGAGATAATTATGACTAAACCAACAGAACAATGGTACGCATCGTGGTTTGACACCCCTTACTACCACATTTTATATAAAGACCGAGATTATACGGAAGCTCAAAATTTTATGGATAATCTCACCAATTATCTCAACTTACCTGAACATGGAAAAATTTTGGATTTAGCCTGTGGTAAGGGTAGACATTCCGTGTACTTAAATTCTTTAGGTTATAACGTTACTGGCGCAGATTTATCTGAGCAAAGTATAGCCCATGCACAGCAATTTGAAAATGAAACGCTTCGGTTTAAGGTACATGATATGAGTACTCCATTTCCAGATACTTTTGATGCCGTTTTTAATCTTTTTACAAGTTTTGGCTATTTTGAAGATGAGGCTTGTAACCTAAAAACTATTGCTTCCATTAAAAAAGAATTAAATGCTTTTGGTTTTGGTGTTATTGATTTTATGAATACCAATTACATCATTAAAAATTTAATTCCTGAAAATGTAAAAACCGTAGACGGAATTGATTTTCATCAAAAACGTTCGGTAAAAGAGGGCTATATTATTAAAGATATTAGTTTTAAAGTTGATGGAGAGCATTTTGAATTTCAAGAACGGGTAAAAGCCTTTACTTTACAAGATTTTGAATCTCTATTTGCAAAAGCAGGCGTTCATTTGTTAGATGTATTTGGTGACTATAAATTACGTAAATATCATACCGAAACGTCTGAACGTATGATTATGATTTTTAAGTAAATGACATGAATAGCTATTTATTACCCTTGATTGCCGTTCTTATAGGTATTGTTATTGCTATACTCATTAAAAAGCAAAAAACAAGCTATACTAAACTTCTATTATCATTTAGTGGTGCCTTTTTATTAGCACTTACACTTTTCGATTTATTACCAGAAGTCTATCATCATATCGATGCCAAACACACAGGTTTATATATTATGTGTGGTATTTTGCTTCAGATCATATTAGAATTCTTTTCTAAAGGAGCTGAACATGGCCATGTACATATTCATAAAGACGATACTGCATTTCCATGGCTACTTTTTGTCAGTTTATGTATTCATAGTTTTTTAGAAGGTTTTCCTATTCATCATCACAATAATATGGTCTATGGAGTACTCATTCATAAAATTCCGATTGCCATATTAATTACGGCATTTTTATTAAAATCTAGTTATAATAAAATGCAGATTGTAAGTTTCTTAATCATTTTTACGGCCATGACACCCTTAGGAACCTTTATATCTAACCATTCTAGTTTTATGGCCACGTACGTACAAGTCATCAATGCTATTGTTATAGGAATTTTTCTACACATTTCTACAACTATTTTATTTGAATCTAGTGAAGGCCATAAATTTAATTTATCTAAATTGGTCGCTATCGTTTTAGGTATTGCTATTGCTTATATACTATAAGAAAAGAGACTAATAATTATACCATTAACTATGTTTAGCAAAGAAGAAAGTAGACGGTTGAGACAAGAGTTTTGGACCAGCTTTGGAAAATCATTCCCAAGGAAATGGGTGTTATACGACACCAAAATTAAAGGTTTTTCGTTTAAATTTCATTTTGATAATAAATCGGCATTAATCGCTTTAGATCTTGAAGATGATTTGGAAAACCGAATTAACTGCTGGGAAAAACTTGTAGCCTTAAAAGGCATTCTAAAAAATGAGTATATACCAGACGCTATATATAACGAAGCATACTATTTAGAAAACGGTAAAGAAATTTCTCGCATCTATCTACCATTAGAACAAAAAGTCTCTATTCATAACAAAAATACTTGGCGTGTTGTTATGGAATTCTTTAATGAAAATATGAGCTTATTTGAAGCTTTTTTTGAAGAATACAGGGATATGATTAAGGAGTAAATATTTTATGACGACAAAGATTTTTTTTGCTACTCCTAACGTCATTAAGGATAAAGTGTATATTTAGTGTAGTAAAGAACGTTGGCTATAATTTTGAAAAAACTGAATGACTAAGATTAGGTATATTTCTAAAAATGCGCATGATCAAAATATTGGGTTTGATGAAAAGGAAATAGTCTCTCTTAAAAGTTTAGTAAATGTAAATTTACCTCAACTATATATCGAATTTTTAAAAATTGCAGGAAAGAAATCAAATGCATTAGAAACTGAATTTAAATCAATTAAATCACTATTAAACCTTCAGAACGAATTTAGATTAGAAATAAAAAAATCTAAATTTATAGACGACAGTACAAATCTATGGTGCTTATTCAAATCTAATTCGAATGAATATTATTTTTTCGATCTAAAAAAAAAGAACCCAATTGTATATTCTTTCCGAAAAATAGATGTCCCAATAGATAATGGTTGGAATACCAAATTTGGTCCGATTGACAAAAAAACTAATTTTATAGAATTTATTAATCGGGAAACAGATAAAAAATTTGGAATAACAATTGGAGAAAAAATAAAGAATTATACTTTGCTCATATTAACACTACCATTTCTTATTCCATTCCTAATTTATCTTAAATTTAAAACGATTAAATAGAAAAACTAGAGCTAACAACATGTTTAATTAATGGCTAGTTATCGCCTACTTACGAAAAACCTCGCTGTTTTTCTGTTTTGGTATTTATTTGCTAACTTACTTGCTTACACAACGCTTTAATTTATATGCTAAACTGTTGTAAACAACTTAAAAACCAATCATAATTGAACAAAAATTATAAATTGGAAACTCTGAAAACCGAAAAAATAAAACGGAATTTTAAGCTGATTAATTCATCATATTTTTCAGAGATTATTTATGACAAAAATCGCAGATTTTTTGACTTGTATTTAAATGTTGGAACAAATGGAGTTTTAGAAAATCAAACTAAAACGTATAATGAACTAATTGATAACCTGAATGAATATTTGACTAAAATTAGTGAATATATACAAACGACTTACTCAAAATCTGAAAAGAAAAAAGCGGCTGAACTGAATAATAAGAAACTGAATATTGAAGTCGTTCAGATTACTGAAAATAATAAAAACTTTGACGCTGTTATTGTTTGCGGAAAGGAATACAAAAATTTCGGAATTTTTAAAAAATATATTGGAATTAGGACTGAAATTAAAAATGGTCAAATAACAACAATGGAAAGAAAAACGGATACTTTAAAAGAGAATCTGAAATAAAAAAAGGGTTATAACACCTTTTATAGTTCATTACTGGTAATTGCCTGCTTTTGAAAGTCCTCGCGGATTAACTATTCGGTTTTTATTTACTAAATTAGTCGCTTAGACCACACAACACATAATATACAAACACGTAAACTCCCATTTAAAAATGAAAAAATTAATCATTCTAATTTTTAGCAGTTTTTTGTTTTGCTCATCTTGTGAACAAAAGCCAAATTTTATTGACTTCACCTATCCAGATGGAAAATACAAAGCTTTGGTATTGAGTTATGATGATGGTACAATTCAAGATATCGAGTTAACGCAATTGCTTGACAAACACAAACTAATCGGAACATTCAATCTGAATTCCGGATATATAGGAGTCACACGTGGTTGGCCTCAAAAGAATGGTGATACCATCTACCAAAAATATGTTCCAAAGGACTCTCTATTAATCATTTATAAAAACCATGAAATTGCTGCACATGGTGAATTGCACAAAAACTTTACAGATATTACAGATAAAGAAATTCTTAAGGAGGTCAATACTGATCTTCAAATTTTAACTCAACTCACCAAAAGAGAAATAATCAGTATGGCTTACCCTTTTGGCAGTACAAATGCTAGCATTGCAAAACTAATCTCCAATACTGAAATAATAAATGGAAGAACAGTAGATGATACTTATAACTTTAGTTTGCCAGAAAATTACATGATATGGAACCCAACATGCCATGACAGTAAAGCTTTAGATTATTTAAATGAATATTTAGAAATGGACAAACAGGAATTATCACTCTTTTACGTTTGGGGACATTCTTGGGAATTTGGGGATACAAAGAGATGGGACAATATGGTTGAATTTTGTGAGAAAATAGGAAAAGCTAAAGATATTTGGTCAGTTGGAAATGGAGAGCTTACAAAATACTTAAAAGCTATTGAAAGAGTTGAAATCAATGAAAACAAAATAATGAACCCTTTAGACAATGCGCCAATTTGGATAAACTTATCAACTGGAATTGAAAAACTTAAAGCTGGAGAAACCATTGAACTAAAAAATGCAGCTTAGCTTCATCAATTAATAGCAACGTCATACAAAAAACGATAGCGATTTATCACAGTTTGTGATATTAAAAAACCGCCAACCAATGATAAAATTTTTTAGAAAAATTAGACGTGATTTACTTTCGGAAGGCAAAACCAGAAAATATTTTAAATATGCCATTGGCGAAATTGTATTAGTTGTTATTGGAATTTTAATTGCATTACAAATTAATAATTGGAATGAAAATAGGAAAAGTGATAATATCTTAAAAAATTATTATAATCAAATATTAAAAGACTTAGCTAAGGACTACAATCTAATTAATGAAGATTCGTATGTATTTCAATCTAATATTGCACTTCACAAAGAATTTGTTGAAAATTTACCAAGCTTTGAGAGTCCCGAAGCCGTCATAATCAATTCTTTTAAACTAAATTATACAACTGCTTATGTAAGGTTTAACGCCAATACGATAGAGACTTTGCAATCCACAGGAGATATCAAACTGATACCTACCGAGATTAGGAACAAACTTATAGAATTAAAAAACGCTCAAGACATTGCCTACAAAGCACGTAGTGATAACTACGACAACTTTCTGAAAGAATTAAGTAAAGCAACCGCATTAGGCTATAATCCAAATCTTTTACCTTTGGGAGGCACTTCAAAAGTGCCTAATCAACTTTTTAAAGATTTAAATTAAGAACATCGTTATTCTGATATAGCTTTAATAGTGATATCATCCTATTTTGCAAAAGATCTAGGAGAACGAGAAACGCTAAGGCAACTAAATTCCATTTTAGAGAACGTTAAAAGTCTTTTTAATATTATAAATGAAGAAATGGGTACCCCTTACGAGGATATCGAAAGGGTTCTAAATGAATATAAGACTTTTAATTTATTAATCTCTCAAGGTAAAACAGTTGATGACATTATTGCTGTTATAAAAGCCCAAGATAGAGAGGATCCTGAGTATAATATTTCAAAAAGGTACATAAATGTATTGGGCTATTATTATTTAAACACCTTGAAGCAAAAAGACGATGCTTTAAAGGTTTTTAAACTGAATATAGAAATGTATCCAGAGTCTTGGAATACATATGACAGTTATGGTGAGTGCCTATTGCAAACGGGAGATGTTGAAAAAGGCATTACGTTCTATAGAAAGTCATTAGAGTTAAATCCTGAAAATGAAAATGCTTTAAAAGTTCTTTCCGAATTGAAAGTAAACGCTAAAAAAATGTAGACGAACTCTATTTCTATACATTTAAATTACTGAATATCAATACTAAAAACAGTCTATCGTAAAACAGATTCATATTTATTGTGTATGATCTCGATTCACTATAACACTATGAATCCTAATGTTCTTTTCAGATTTCATTTGAACATGAGTTACGGAAACATGAAATGTAAAAATAATATTTCCGATTAACGTATTAACGCCTAAACATTAACCAAGGATCAAAATAGAAATAGATATCAAGAAATTGACACTAAAAAAGAATCCTACCAATTTTTACTTAAGTTTATGCTAATTTTATATTTCGCATTGGTTTTTAATATATATTCACGTCAGCGAATTACACATAAAAAAACAATTCGTTCCAAATCTCAAAAATAATAGCGCTGAGTAGTGCTTAGCTTCTATTGAAGTATATAAAACATATGTACCAACTAAATTACCATAGTATTTCGAAATCTTCATTAGACATGTCAGATTTAGAGAATATTCTTGAAACGGCTAATGCTGTAAACTTAGAGAAAAACATTACAGGTTGTCTTATATTTCATAACAATCGCTTTGTTCAAATTTTAGAAGGAGATAAAAAAGATGTGCTTTTTGTGTATAACAAAATACAGAAAGATCAGCGTCATCATACTGTAACTTTATTGTGGGAAAATCAAGTTGATAATAGATGTTTCCCTGAGTGGAATATGGCCTATCACCAACCTAACAAAAGTAATTTAGTTGAGTTTGTAAACAACTTATTTCTGTTGACTGAGCTTTCTAATAGCTCAACCACCTCATTGCTTAGCTTTTGGTCTACTGTCCGAAAAATTGTAAATGACGACAAAATTAAATTATACGATAGCGTGTAAGGTCATTTACTAAGTATTATTAAAAATGAGGCTAATTGTATAAACTTTTAAGGTGCAAAGCTAAAATTCATTTAAAAAACCTAATAAGATACACACCTCATAATTAATACTATAAAACAACCAGCTGTAATAATACAGAAAACTAGTCTTGTTTTATCTTTTTATCCTCTTCACGATACAAACTTGGCAGACTTATCTTATATCGTACAGCGATTAACCGAATGCTAATGACAACCACACCAACGATTACAAATAAAATATGTCTTTCTTCAAAAAACTGCAATAATAAAAAATATGTGAGTCCACCAAAAATACAAGCTGTGGCATAAATTTCCTTCCTAAAAACAACAGGAATTTCATTGCATAAAATATCTCTCAAGACCCCTCCAAAACACGCTGTCATTGTTCCCATAGCAATGCAAATTAACGGATGTAAGCCTGCTATTAAGCCAGTTTCTATACCAACAACAGTATATAGCGCAATCCCGATTGTATCGAATAAAAAGAGGGATTTCCTTAAATAATTAATGCGTTTCCTAAAAAGAACTGCAAACGAGGCGGAAGCCATAATAACGTAAACAAAAGTCATGTTTTTCATCCAAGACACAGGTTCTATACCAATCATAACATCCCGTAATGTGCCTCCACCAACAGCCGTTACAAAAGCAATAATTAACACGCCAAAGGGATCCATTCGCTTATTCATGGCCATTAAAGCTCCGGAAATAGCAAACGCAACAGTTCCTAAAATATCTATAAATTGAAAAAACATAGGGTTAGTCTATTTAGATTAATGTCATTAATGCGAAGGTAGGCATCTCGTTTCAACTTTAGTGTAAATTTATTATAAGACTACAATGGCATTATATAAATGAATTACATTGTATTTATAGCGTTTAAGAGTATACCTTAATACTTCTATTTTCTGTTGTATGCTTTGAAACTCTCCTTACATGTTTTGTGTATAATAGTTATAATCTTTAATAACAGTAGCCACAAAATTAACAGGTTGCTCTTGTGTCTCGATAGCCATAATTTTTGTAAGACGATGGTGCAAATTGAGAATAATATTATGATGACCATTTTTCACAGCATCATCATATAAATTCTTTACCGTTTGCATGTCCTTATCTGTTAACATGGTTACTTGACTATAGGTAGGTACATAATTTACAGGAATATCTTTTATCAACGTATCATGTATTGTAACGCGTTGTTTTTCGCTAATCACTGTAGTGCCTGCTGCAATATCTCCAAGACGCTGACCATTTCCCTTAATTAAAATTGTAAAGGCAGCCACACCACCTGAAGTTAAAACGACATCGACAATTCGTAAAATCCAACGTACAAAATAATTAGCAAAACCAGGCTTAGATCCGTCGAGTTTTACAACTCTTGTGTTCATAAGCACTTTGCCTACGGTTTTACCATTCAAAAATGTTTCAAGCAAAACATAATATAAAAATGCAGGTAATGACAATAGCAGATAAATCGCCCAACTATCTCCCATATCTAGATTTAAAGTCGTCAAAAGGAGTATAACACCTATGGTATACAACAATATAATAGCGCTATCAATAAAGTAGGCAAGCATTCTGTCACCAATACTGGCAACATTTTGATTAATCCCTACATTTTGGGCTGTTTCTATTTGAAATTCATCCATATTTTCTTTTCTTTGGAAGTCTAAACGGGGAAAAATAATGCGCGAAGCCGCTTTTGTAAAACAAAATAAAGGTAAATGGTTAGAATTTGAAAACATTCTTTCAAATAAAACGCAAATAGATCCCGATTTACTTTCTGACCTCTATATTGAAGTTACAGACCACTTAAGTTATGCCAAAACATTTTATGCGCATAGTAATACGGAACGTTATTTAAATCAGCTAGCGTCTACGGCGCATCAAAGTATTTATAAAACAAAAAAAGAACCAAAAAATAGAATACTATCGTTTTTTAAAACGGAGTTCCCTACCCTATTTTATCAACATCATCGCGAACTTCTTGTGGCGTTTTTAACTTTTTCGTTATTTGTGGTGGTTGGTGCCTTTTCTGCAGCAAGTGAAGATGATTTTGTAAGATCTTTCCTTGGAGATGGCTATGTAAACATGACCATGGAAAATATAGAAAAAGGCGACCCAATGGCTGTATATAAACAACAAGGTGAATTCCACATGTTTCTAGGTATTACGCTTAATAATATTAAGGTGGCACTTTTAGCCTTTGGATATGGCATTTTACTAGGCGTGGGCACCTTGTATATTATGATGCAAAATGGCATAATGTTAGGTAGTTTTCAATACTTTTTTTACGATCAAGGTTTGCTTTGGGAGTCTGCACGTACCATCTGGATTCATGGAACAATTGAAATATCAGTGATAATAATTGCAGGTTGCGCAGGTTTGGTTATGGGCAATGGAATGCTGTTTACAGGTACATTGCCAAGACTCGAAGCCTTTAAACGCGGAGTCATTAATGGCTTAAAAATCTTAATGAGTACTATACCTTTTTTCATTATTGCTGGTTTTTTAGAAGGATTTGTAACCAGACATACAGAAATGCCAGATTGGCTCGCTATTGTAATTATTTCTGGTTCTTTGGCATTAATTCTATTTTACTACGTTATTTACCCAATACAATTAAACCGAAAATTAAAACAAATAACTACTTCTAAAAATACGATAAAACTGACCCAAAATCCAACCCACTAACTATGAACAGATCTTATATAGAATTTAGAAAACAACGCGATTTCAGCAGTATTCTAAGCGACACTTTTGGCTTTATTAGAAATGAGTTTAAACCATTTATCAAAGCTATTTTTAATATCGCTGGTCCTGCGATAATCATATTTATGTTGTCGCTTGCTGCTTACAATTATGTTGCTGGTGACCTTTTTAATTTCACTAATGTTAATGAACCGAGTGTAAGTACTTCGAGCGTAATTCTTACAATTGTGGCGGTTATTACTTATTTTGTATCTGCTATTGCTGCGTATATTCTTACCGTATCTACCACACTCTTCTATATTAAGTCTTATGTAGATTATAAAGGTAATATCAATGAAACTGAAATAAAAAGTAATGTCTATAAATCGTTTTGGTCTTTCTTTGGCTTAAGCTTTCTAAAAGGGGTTACCTTAGTCATTGCAACGATGCTTTGTGTTCTACCTGTATTTTATGCGATGATTCCGATGGCAATTGTATTTAGCATCTATGTTTTTGAACCTAAACGATCTACATCAGACGCTTTTAGTCAAAGTTTCACTTTAGCAAATGCAGATTTCTGGACTGCCTTTGGTGTTTTTCTAATTTTAGGTGTCATCTATTATATTCTTAGTTTAGTGTTCTCAATTCCGTCCATCATTTATGCGCTACTGAGCACTGGAATTTTTTCTGGCGAAATAGATCCGGCTAACATTAATAGCTTTTCGGCAGATCCTGTAGTCATTGTGCTAAATGTATTTAATACCTTTTTTCAATTCTTATTAAATATAATTTTAATGGTTGCTGGTGCTGTAATTTACTTTCATTTACACGAAAAAGTAAACTTTACAGGGACGTATGATCGTATTAGTGAAATAGGAAAATCAGACGACTAAATGTTAGTATATCGGTTACTACTTCTGTGTTTCTGTTTTGGGCAATTTACTTTTGCGCAACACAATGCGCAATCGGTACATTACGATGATACTCCGATAAGTAAACAAGAAATTACTGAAGACGATTTAGAATCCTATAAAGCCGATGACGACTTTAATTATGTAGAGATTGAACCCGAAGAAAACATTTTAGAAAAAATCTACAAATGGTTACAAAACCTATTACGGAAATTTTGGGAAGCGATTTTTGGTGTGGGCACAGCTTCCGGATTTTTGTTTGTAGTTTTTAAAATTCTACCTTATGTTCTGCTAGCTGTTTTACTATTCTTATTAATAAAGTTTTTCTTAAAAGTAAATTCTAACAACCTCATTTCAAAAGCAAAAGAACAAGGTTCTATTTTATTTTCTGAAGAAGAACAGATTATCAAAAATGAGGATATTCCGGCTTTAATTCATAATGCTATTCAACAGCAAAATTACAGATTAGCCATTCGCTATTATTACTTATTGTCACTAAAATATTTAACCGAAACCGACCGCATTTCTTGGCAACCTCAAAAAACTAATGAAGATTATATTAAAGAAATTAGCAAAGCGCATCTAAAAGCCGATTTTAAAAATATCACTAAAATTTACGATTATGTGTGGTATGGAGAATTTGCTATCGATGCGGTTAAATTTGCAGCCTTAAAACTTCCTTTTGAACATTTAAATAACACCCTAATAAAACGTTGAGTAAAAAAGGTAAAATATATATTGTACTTGTAGTCTTAACTATTATAGCTATTGTTGTTCTTGAAATGAACAAACCAAAAGCTATTAATTGGTTTCCTTCGTATGCAACACATCATAAAATTCCTTTTGGCACTTATGTGTTTAACGACCAGTTAAAACGGGTTGCAGATTCGGTAGTTAGTGTTAATCGTCCACCCTTTGAATACTTAAAAAACCATACAATCAACGGTACGTACCTTTTTAATAATGAAGATATTAATTTCGGAAAAGAAGAACTTAATAGTGTATTAAATTGGGTATCTGAAGGCAACACTATTGTTGTGGCTGCCGCAAATTTTGAAAAAAAATTACTAGACACGTTAAATCTCAGTGTATTGTCTGTTAATACCTTTGATAATTTTAATAACGAATACCAGTTTAAATTGGTAAATACGGAATTAAACACCTCGGAATCTTACACATACGATCGCGCTTCAAAATTCTTCCACTTTAATGACATCGATACCTTAAAAACATCTATTGTTGGCTTAATTGATACTTACAGAGGAGACAACCAACCAATGCAAGACAGCCTAATCAGTACCATTAAACAACCTTTTGGAGATGGTGAAATTATTCTGAGTACATTTCCTCAGGCATTTACTAACTACTTTTTATTACAATCACCAAATCAGAATTATACAGCCGGACTGCTATCTTATATAGACGTTTCCAATCCCGTTTACCTAGACACCTATTACAAAACAGGAAAGACCTTTTATACCTCACCAATGTACCTGTTTTTAAATACCAAATCTTTAAAATGGGCCTATTACTTAATGTTAATAGCTGCTTTAATCTATATTATTTTTGAAGGTAAACGTAAGCAACGCGCCATTCCGATTATAAATCCTTTGAAAAATCAGACCGTAGATTTTACAAGAACCATTGCCAATATGTATTATGAAAGTGGAAAACACAAGGATATTTCACAACATAAAATACAGCATTTTTTAGAGTATATTAGAAACACATTACACCTTTCTACATCAGAGCTAAACGATCATTTTATAACGCATTTAGCAGCTCGAAGTAGTAATACAGTAGAAGACACACGAATCTTATTTAATTACATCCAAAATTTAAATGAGAAAAATGAAATCAGTCATACAGAATTAGAAAGGCTAAACTCCTTAATAGAACAATTTAAATCCCATAATCAATGGAAGAAAACGAAAACCTAAACGACGACTTAAATTTTGATAATAGAATTCAATTAGAAGATTTAAAAAATGCTGTAGAAGCGATTAAGGGCGAGTTAAGAAAAGTCATTATTGGCCAAGATAACTTTGTAGAACTACTTATCGTGGCATTATTGGCCGATGGACATGTTTTAATAGAAGGTGTTCCAGGGATTGCTAAAACAGTCACGGCAAAACTATTTGCAAAAGTTTTAAAAACGGAATTTAGCCGAATTCAATTTACACCAGATTTAATGCCTAGTGACGTCTTAGGTACGTCTATTTTAAATATGAAATCCTCTGAATTTGAATTTAAAAAAGGACCTATATTTTCTAACATAGTGTTAATTGATGAGATTAACAGAGCACCAGCTAAAACACAAGCTGCTCTTTTTGAAACCATGGAAGAGCGCCAAGCTACTATTGATGGTTTTACGTATAAATTTGATAATCCTTTTATGGTTTTAGCCACACAAAACCCTATTGAACAAGAAGGAACTTACGCCTTACCAGAAGCGCAATTAGACCGCTTTATCTTTAAAATAAAAGTGGATTATCCTTCTCTTGAAGACGAGATAAAAATTATTGCGTCGCATCACGAACGTCAAGGAGAACAACCGCAAACACGTATTAATGCTATATTAGATACTGCAGCGCTTGAGGATTACAAAACTAAAACTCAAGCCATTTTAGTCGAAGAGAAAATTATTAAATACATTGCAGAAATCGTTTCTAAAACAAGAAATCACCCTCATTTATATTTAGGTGGTTCACCTAGAGCATCCATCGCCATTTTAAATACCGCTAAAGCGTTTGCCGCTATCAATGGACGTGATTTTGTAATTCCAGAAGATGTCAAAAAATCATTAAACCCAGTATTAAATCATCGTATCATTTTAACGCCAGAACGCGAAATGGAAGGCATGACCACAGAAAATGTCATTGAAATGATTGTGCAATCGGTTGAGGTGCCGAGATAGTGAATAGTGAAAAACTAAAAGTTAAGCGTTATAAGAGCATCTATGTTACGCAATAAAAGTTACGACTTTGCCTTAAACATAGTGGAACTCTATAAACATTTAACTTCCAATAAAAGAGAATTTGTATTATCGAAACAATTAATTAGAAGCGGAACATCAATAGGTGCAGATATAAGAAAAGCCGAATTTGCACATTCTAGTAAAGATTTCATTCATAAAATGAGTATCGTTTTAAAAGAAATAAATGAAACTGATTATTGGCTATCCATTCTAAACGATTCTAACTATATAACTATTAAATTAATTGACATACTTTATAAATAAAAATCAAGAACTAATAAAATGAAAATCTCAACCATTAAAACGATGAAAAATAAGGCTCAAATAAGTTAGTGTTTTTAAACTTTTAACTCACAACTATTAGCTCATAACTGATTATGAATTTTTTAAAATCATTATACATACACAAGCAATTGTACATTTATTTGGCAATTGCTTCGGTATGTTTTCTTTTGTCGTATTGGATGCCTACATTATATGCTGTTGCTTGGATAATTACAATTTGCATTGCAGTTCTAATAATAATGGATTTACTCCTGCTTTACCGACCAAAACAGGCCATAAATGCTAGAAGAATTTTACCAGAAAAGTTCTCTAATAGTGATAACAATCTGGTGCCAATTACAATTGTAAATAAGTACAGTTTTAAAACCTATATTGAGGTTATTGATGAGCTTCCTGTACAATTTCAAAAACGCGACTTTTTATACCAAACCAGTTTAAACCCTAATGAAAATCACGACTTTGATTACATAGTAAGACCTGTAGATCGTGGCGAATATTACTTTGGTCACCTCAATATATTTGTGTCTTCTGTTTTAAAAATTATAAAACGAAAGTACAAGTTTCAAAATCAACAAATGGTTATGGTATATCCTTCCATTATTCAAATGCAGAAATATGACTTTTTAGCCATTAGTAACTCATTAACCGAATTTGGTTTAAAAAAGATTAGACGAATTGGTAATACTTCAGAATTTGAGCAAATTAAAGATTATATACAAGGTGATGATTTTAGAACTGTAAATTGGAAAGCCACCGCCAAACGTGGTCAATTGATGGTTAATCAATATCAAGATGAAAAATCGCAACCCATCTACTCTATTATTGATACTGGCAGAATAATGAAAATGCCCTTTAACGGTTTAAAACTGTTAGATTATGCTATTAACTCTACCCTAGCGTTCAGTAACGTTGCCTTAAAAAAGCATGATAAAGTAGGCATGATTAGCTTTTCGAAAAAAATAGAATCCTTTTTACCTGCGGTTCAAAAAATCACTTACCTCAACCTTATTTTAGAAAACCTCTATAATATAGACACCCAATTTAATGACAGTGATTTTGGTCTGCTTTACGCACAATTAAAACGAAAAGTAACCCATCGCAGCTTACTTTTACTATATACTAATTTTGAACATATCAGTGCGTTAAAACGCCAGATGCCTTATTTGCAAGCCATTTCTAAAAAACATATGCTTGTAGTGGTGTTGTTTAAAAACACCGAATTAGACACCATATTAAAAGAGGATGCTGAAGATTTGCAATCTATCTACCATAAAACCATTGCAGAAAAATTTGCTTACGAAAAACGCTTAATGGTTAAAGAACTTCAAAACCATGGAATTCAATCGATTTTAACAGCACCAGAACAATTAACCATTAATACCATTAACAAATATTTAGAAATAAAGGCGAGAGGCTTGTTGTAGTTGTTAGTGATTGGTGAAGTAAAGGTATTTTGGGTAAATACAATTCATCCTATGTAAATTACAATTCGGTAATTAGATTTATTTAAAATGAGAAGTTTATGTGATATTTGATTCATCAACAAAGAACAACCATATTTTACTAACCATAAAACACAACACACTATGAAACATTTAATTTTAACTATCGCGTTCGTCTTAACTTCAATCCTTGGATTTGCACAAGAAGCATCAGGAGTCTCAATCACCATTACTATAGCTAATGTAGCAAATGATAAAGGAAAAGTGCTAACGTCTCTACACACCTCTGAAACTTTTATGAAAGGGAAAGGTATTAAGGATGCTGCGACAGAAATTAAAGACGGAAAAGTGACCATAACGTTTAAAAACGTGATGCCTGGAGAATATGCTATTATGAGCTTACACGACGAAAATAACAATAAGCGTATGGACTTTCAAGATAATGGTATGCCCTTAGAATCTTACGGAATCTCTAACAACGTTATGTCTTTTGGACCGCCAAACTACGAGGATGCCAAATTTAAAGTTGAAGAGAAAGATTTAGAACTTAATATACGTTTTTAATAAGCTATCTGCTTTTATATCACAAAAAAAAGACTGCTATAAAGCAGTCTTTTTTAATGCAAAAATTAAGTTAATTTAAACCGTTTCACCTAACCATGCTTTCATCATCCAAACGGTTTTTTCTTGTTCGGTAATAAAATCACTCATCATAGAGTTGGTTCCTTCATCATTGGCATCACCAGCAGCTTCTAAAATAGAACGTTCCATTTTTAAAAGTTCCGTAAGTGAATCTACAATTAATTCAACAGCCTTTTCATCTTTAGAAATATTTTTACCTACAGGAACTTTTGCGGCTTTGGTATAATCCTCAAACGTATGTAAAGGTGTTTCTCCTAAAGTTAAAATACGTTCTGCAATTTCATCGACTTTTAAATTAGCGTCTGTGTATAATTCTTCAAATTTTACATGAAGATCAAAGAAGCCTCTCCCTTTAATATTCCAGTGGATGCCTCTTAAATTTTGGTAATACAATTGAAAATTTGCTAATAATTGATTTAAATCGTTTGCTAATGCTTTTGTTTTTTCGGTATCTAAACCTATGCTATTTAGTTTCATAATATGTGCTTTTTTTAGTTATTCAAATTTACGATTTAATTAAACCAAAATCAACATAGTTTTTATGAATACTTTTAATACTTTTATAGTCTAAATTAATAGTCATGACCATAACGCAATTAAAATATGCATTAGCCATTGCAGAACATAAAAATTTTACAAAAGCTGCCGAAAATTGCTTTGTAACACAACCTACTTTGAGTACCCAAATTCAAAAATTAGAGGATGAACTCGACGTTATTATTTTTGATAGAGGAAAAAAACCAATTGAATTAACAGAGGTTGGCCGTAAAATAGTATATCAGGCAAGAAATATTGTTAACGAAGCCGACAGAATACAAGATATTGTAGATCAGCAAAAAGGGTTTATTGGAGGAGAATTCCGATTAGGTATTATACCTACCATAATGCCAACACTACTACCGATGTTTTTAAAGAGTTTTATTAAAAAATATCCTAAAGTAAAACTAAAAATAGAAGAGCTTACTACCGAAGAAATTTTAACCAGACTTAGTGATGGCCACTTAGATGCCGCAATTGCAGCTACGCCTTTAGAAAGTGATAATGTTAAAGAGCGTGTGTTGTATTACGAACCTTTTGTGGCTTATATTCCACAAAACCACAGATTGAAGGATAAAAAAGTCATTGAAGTTTCCGATTTAAGCATTGATGACATGCTACTCTTAGAAGATGGGCATTGTTTTAGAGATGGAGTTATTAATCTTTGTAAAACATTTAAAGATCAGATAGATGACAATTTTCAACTTGAAAGTGGAAGCATCGAAACCTTAATTAAATTATCTAATGAAGGCATGGGTATGACGCTTTTGCCGTATTTACATACCTTAGATATTAAAGAAAGGTTAGACCCTAACCTTAGACATTTTAAAGAGCCGTCTCCTGCGAGAGAAGTCAGCATTATTTACCATAAAAGTGAATTAAAAATGCAAATCATAGATGCTATGCATCAGGTTATATCTGGGATTATTAGAGGCGCTATTGCTTTTCAGAATGTAGAAATTATTAGTCCTAAGGCTAATAAATAACGTTGTAACTTTTTAAAGTTACTAAAAAAATAAGCGTCCTGATTTTCATCAGGACGCTTATTTTATATTATGCCTTTAGGTAAATTAAGCATTGGTTTAAGTCTGGGTTTTGATTGATTAGGGACTGAATAAATATTCTTAGTTCTTCGAGTTCGTGAGGCAGTAAACGTCGTACTGCTTTTTGCACTTCTTTACAGAATAATGTCGCATCAAAACTCACTTTGCTGAGTACAGTTTTAGTGTACTCGTACATTGCTCGCGCCATAGTTATTTTTAAGTTTTTAGGTTAACAAAAAGTAATTTTTTATCTATACGCTATTGTTTCAATTCAGTTTTAAAGATAGTAAATTTTAATAATGAAAATCAAATTCTCTAAAAGTTTAACAGCTTGTTATGTTAAAAGTTTGAACTTTCACGATTAACATTAGATATCTCACCAGATAAGTCTGACATCGTAAATATTTAAAACCGATTATCTCCATCTAATAAATCACCCAAACCACCTAGTATACTGCCTTCACCTTTAGATTTTCCTCCACTTGGTACCGATGCTAAAACTCTACCTGCTAATCTACTAAAAGGTAACGATTGTATGTATACTTTTCCTGGTCCTCTAAGTTTAGCAAAAAACAAACCCTCTCCACCAAATATAGAATTCTTAATGCCACCAACAAATTCAATATCATAATCTACACCTTGAGTAAATCCAATAATACAACCGGTATCTACACGTAAGGTTTCTCCGGCAGCCAAAGTTTTAACTGCTGTAGTACCACCTGCATGGACAAATGCCATACCATCTCCTTCTAATTTTTGCATTATAAAACCTTCACCACCAAAAAGACCACGCCCTAATTTTTTAGAAAATTCAATTCCTACACTTACTCCTTTGGCCGCACACAAAAAGGCATCTTTCTGACAGATGAACTTTCCTCCGTACTCAAGTAAGTCAATAGGTATTATTTTTCCTGGATAAGGAGATGCAAAAGAAACATTGCGTTTCCCTGTAAGATCATTATAAAAAGCGGTCATAAATAAACTTTCGCCTGTAAGAATACGTTTTCCGGCACCGAGAATTTTACCTAAGAAACCGGTATCCTTTTGCGAACCATCGCCAAATATGGTATCCATTTTAATACCATCGTCCATCATCATAAAACTGCCTGATTCAGCAATTACAGCTTCTTGCGGATCTAATTCAATTTCTACATACTGCATTTCCTCACCGTAAATTCGGTAATCGATCTCGTGTGCATTTCTGTCGCTGTAGTCTGGTAATTTTTCCATAATTCTAAATTTATATTGATTTGATTGATTCATTTATTGGTTGCATAAGTGTACTTATTGTTACAACAATTAATATTAATTAACCATTTACTATCATAACAATTTATGATTTTACCTTTAAGGTCCATTCAAAATTAAAATTAGACACTTCTACTCCATCACTATTTACTCCTGTGGAATTTAACCATACCGTTTGTCCTTCGCCTGTATCAATCGCTTTTGTAATGGCTTCGTCTATCTTATGGCCTTCGTGACACTTAAAGGTAATTCTTCCGGTAGCTTTCTTAGTAAATGTCGCATTATTACTGGCTACTAACATAGATATTTTTTTTCCACTATTTCTAATCTTTAACATCACTAAGGCTCCCGTAGTTAACTCTGCTGCCATACCTTGTACAGCCCAAAACATGGATTTAAAGGGATTTTGATTTGCCCAACGATGTTTTACGGTAACCAAACAAAAGTTGTTATTTAATTCTTTGGTTCTGACACCTGTAAAATAGGCTGCAGGTAGCTTCAACATTAGATATTTGTTGAGTTTAGACGGAGTAATATTCATAAATAGAGATGATATTTTCCACTAAAATAATCGAAATTATTCAACTTCACTAATGTTAAAGAAATGTTAATTTTCAGTACTATGCGTAACACAATACCTTCTTAAAGACATATATTTGTATAAGCAACTATTATATATAATTTAAAATGATAGATAATCACCACAAAAATTTAGCGACATTTATTCATTTGTCTACCTTTTCGAGATTTGTAGTTCCTTTCGGAAATTTTATAGGCCCTATAGTATTATGGGCTGCCAATAAAAACAAATCTGACTTTATTGATCAACACGGAAAACAAGCCATTAATTTTCAGATTAGCATTTTGTTGTATGCTATTATTATAGGGACGTTAAGCGTGCCGTTTTTCATCTTTAAGTTATTTAGAGGTATGGATATTATAGATTTCCACGGTTTTAATAATTTTCATATTAATATTGGAGAGCCATCACCATTACTGTATATCGGTGGAGGATTAGGTGTCTTAGCCGTCATTGCTTTTATAATAGAACTAGCGCTTATTGTTAAAGCGAGTTTATCGGCTAGAGATGGCAACAGCTATAAGTACCCATTGACCATTCGCTTTTTAAAGTAAATTACCACATTCATCAATAATCAAATCAATCAAAAAATGAACAGTTTAATCGAATTTAAGAATTATATCCTATGAAGATAGAAAACACAAAAGCACAAATGCGTAAAGGTGTCTTGGAATATTGCATCCTATCCATCCTAAAAGATGAAGATGCCTATGTTGCAGAAATACTTGGCACTTTAAAAGACGCAAAAATGCTTGTTGTAGAAGGCACCATATACCCACTATTAACAAGATTAAAAAACGCAGGATTACTCAACTACCGTTGGGAAGAATCAACTTCGGGTCCTCCAAGAAAATACTATGGACTCACTGAAACTGGGAAATTATTTCTCAATGAATTAAACTCCACATGGAGCGATTTACAAAATGCCGTTAACCTAGTAACCAATACAAAAACACCACAAAAATGAATAAAACAGTCAATATAAATTTAGCCGGTATATTCTTCCATATAGACGAAGATGCATACCTCAAATTATCACGCTATCTTGAGGCTATAAAACGTTCATTTACAGATTCTCAAGGTCGCTCTGAAATCATAGCAGATATTGAAGCTAGAATTGCTGAATTGTTTGCAGAACGCATTCAAAATGAAAAACAAGTTGTTGGTATTAAACTCGTTGACGAAGTCATCACTATTATGGGACAACCTGAAGATTATTTAGTCGATGACGAAATTTTTGAAGATGAACCACAACAACATCACAAACAAAAAACCAGTGCAACCAGACGTTTGTTCAGAGATACAGACAATTCTTATGTTGGTGGTGTGTCGGCAGGTTTAGGTCACTATTTTGGTATAGACGCTTTGTGGGTTCGTCTACTTTGGGTGCTTTTAATTTTTGGATTCGGTACTGGGATTTTACTATACATTTTACTTTGGGCATTAATTCCGGAAGCTAAAACAACTGCAGAAAAATTAACAATGACAGGTGATGCTGTAAATATCAGTAACATCGAAAAAAAAATTAAAGACGGCATTGATACCGTATCCGAAAACTTTAAAAATGTAGATTTAAAAAAACACGGAGACAAAATAAAAGAAGGCTTTGACCATGTTTCAGATAATATATCTGAAACTGTGAAAAGTGTCGATTTTCAAAAACAGGGTAGTAAACTCAAATCGAGTTCTCAATCTTTTTTTGAAACCATCGGTTCTATCATTATGTTTTTCCTAAAAGTGATAGCTAAATTTATTGGTATTATCTTAATTATCGTTGGTATTAGTGTTTTAATTGGGCTAATTATTGCGTTTTTCACAGTTGGAATTACAGACGCTTTACATTTTCCTGGCATGGATTTTATAGATGCTTCTAATGCTGCAAACATTCCGATTTGGTTAATGTCTTTACTGCTGTTTTTTGTTGTAGGTATACCGTTCTTTTTTGTCTTTTATTTAGGCTTAAAGATTTTAGTTAATAACTTAAAATCTATAGGTAATGTGGCAAAATTTACCTTATTAGGCCTTTGGATAATGGCTATAATTGGCCTTATTATTATGGGAGTAAAACAAGCTACCGAGTATGCATATGATGCGACCATTGTACAGGAAGAAAAACAACTAAATATTTCTGCCATGGACACATTGAACTTAAGTATGATGAGCCATGATATTTATAACGAAAATTTTTCTAGAAATTATGAGCATTATAATATTAACCCAATAGACAATGGAAAGAACATTATATCTAGTTCAGATATTAGACTTGTCATTAAACAGACTTCAGACTCTTTAGCTAGTATTAAAATTCACTCGTATGCAAGCGGAAGTAACTACGATTTGGCGCGAGAACGAGCTCAAAATATCGATTACAACTATGCTTTTGATACAGACGAACTGAAATTAGATGCCTACTTTACTACAGAAGGCTTTAATAAATTTAGCGATCAGCATATAGAAATTTACCTTTATTTACCAGTAGGAACGGTGATTCATACCGATAATTATGTTTCACGTTATAGAAAATTTTATAATTCACCACATAATTTACTACAACGCGATATGGAAAATCATTATTACAAAATAATTCCAAATGATACCGAATGTTTAGATTGTTTTGAAGCAATCGAAGAAGAAGAGACCGAAAAGGAAGTAGATCTTGATGACGTTATAGAAGCAGCCGCTAAAAAAATCATTAAAAAAACCTCAGAGACCTCGGCCTCTGGCGTAAATATCAATATTAGTGACGATGATGGTGTTAATATTGAAGTTATTGACAATTGATACTTAAAATTCTACAACTCATCCTTTTAAATTAAACCATCAAATTTCAATCGTATAAATTTACATCATCAATAACATTTCATCAATCAAAAAACCAACAGAATCATGACCACACTATCAAGAATTATTATCATCAGTATTATTAGTTTTTTATTGCTATCGTGCAATTTCTCTATGAATTTAGGTCCAGGCGTTGACGGCAATGGCAATGTTGTTACCGAAGAAAGAACGATATCACCAGATTTTAATGAAATAAATGTCAGCCAAGGGCTAGACGTATACATTTCACAATCAGACGCTGTAGGTCTTAGTGTAGAAGCCGATGAGAATCTACAAGACTTAATTATGACGGACGTTGAAAATAGTATATTACGCATATATACTAAAGAGAACATCAGAAGAGCTCAATCTAAAAAAATAATATTAAGTATTGAAACCATTTCAGCTATAAAAGCTACAAGCGGAAGCGATGTCTACTCTTCTAATACCATTTCTTTATCTAATCTAGACCTTCATGCTACAAGTGGAGCCGATATAACTTTAGATGTTATTACGGACATCTTAGAATGTAAATCTACAAGCGGAAGTGATATTAAAGTTACTGGTACTACTACCAACTTTATGGCTGAAGCTACTAGTGGTAGTGATATTGACGCGTCTAATTTAAAAGCAGAAATTTCTAATGTAAAAGCCACAAGTGGTGCTGATATTTCTGTACATACGTCTAAAGAACTCACTGCTAACGCTACTAGTGGTGGAGATGTAAAATATTCAGGAAACCCAAAAAAGGTAAACAAATCTGATAATTCTGCTGGTAGCGTAAAGCAACATTAAGTAATATAGCAATACATTATTTTTTTTATTTATATTTACAGTAAACAACTACCAATCAACCAACTGCAAACCATCTTAAATTCTTTTTAGAGTTTGGGATGGTTTTTGCTTATCTTAGTTTATTAACTTTTAATTGACCAATATTAAGCAGAAATCCTTAATATTGACAATCGGAACGTCATAACGTAGTCTAAAACATAATAAGTGACTTATCTTAGGGGTTTTGTGTCTCTTTAAAAGACAGTAAACATTAGAACATGAAAAAAACAGTACTCATTCTGCTTTTAATGGTTGTTGCTTCACCACTAGTGCAAGCGCAAGCGGAAGACAAAATTAAAGGCGACAGAAATGTTACCATTAAACAAACATTTATCGATGAATTTAATTCCATTATAGTTGATGGCGATTTTTCCATTGAAATCGTATACAACAGCAAACCCTCTGTAAATATTGAAGCAGACGACAATTTACATGACGTTATTCAATTTGATGTTGTAGATGGTGTACTTAAATTCACGGAAACCATTCGTATTACTTCAAAAAAGAAATTAAATATTACGGTTAATTATAGCGATGGGCTTAGTAATATTGAAACAAGAGGAGACGGAGAAATTAGATCGTTAACCTCAATGGAACTTGGTGATGTTACCTTAATTACTGCTGACGACTCTAGAGCGTATTTAAATATTAATGCAAAAAATTTTACTTATAACAGCTCTGGGAAATCAAAAACAAGATTAAACCTTACTGCAGATCAGACCAAAATCGAATTAACAGACAATAGCAAATTAGATGCTTTAATTACAAGTAAAGTCGCGGATTTTGATTTATACCTGCGCTCTGATGCTGTTATAGAAGGTAATGCCAATTCTTCTGTTATTAGAATGGATAATTCCACCAATTTTAACGGATCTAAATTCGATATTAAAGCAGCAGAAGTTACGTTAGAGGACAATAGCGACCTAACCATTGCTGCGATAGACAATATTAGCATTGCAGCTTCTGGTAATAGTGAGGTTTACCTATTTGGTAGTCCTGCTATTACAATTACTAAATTTGAGGATACCGCTAAACTGCAAAAGAAAAAGCGATAAGTACACCACTTATGGCTCTAAGATTTTAAGAGAAAATTGAATCTCAATTTTTGGAGAAACCTTAACCATTCCTAACATTTTGGTTGGTGCCGTTAAATTAAAATCATTAATATCTAAAGGCATAACTCCATTAACATGGAGGTTGTGATCATTTGTAATTGAAATCGGTACTGTATAAGACTTTACGATATTACTAATAGTGATTTCAATGGTTGCCGTCGTAGTATTGTTTTGAGGCTTCACCTTAGAAATCTCTTTTAACTTCAATGTTATTTCAGGATATTCTTCCGTATTGAGAAGCTTATTAAAATCTTTATTAATTGCTTTACCTCCACAATTGAATTCTACATTTGGAAGAATTAATTTAGTGTCCGTAAACTTTATGCTTTGATTATAATCCTTGTAATGGATTCTTATAGCTTCTGAAATAGTAGTCATATCAAATTGACACTCAAAAGTACTAACATTGGTTTTACCTTTTATTTTTAAGTAACTTTCAGAAGATAAAACCACAACGGATTCTTTAGACGCTAACCTTTCTGCATTAAAAAAAGTAGATTGCACAGCCCCTATGAAAAACAATATGATAAATGAAAATGTCTTAATCATAATTAAAAATAAAAAAATAAGACCTTCATCCCAAAAGGATGAAGGTCTTTTTATAGAAACTAACCCTTAAAAGCTAATAACAGCTTCTAATATAACTCCATCAAATTTCCCTTCTTCAAGAAGGTCTCCCGTAGGATAATCGTTGTAGCTTTGACTAACATATTCTGCTTTCATAAGCACATTCTTTGTCATAAACCATCCAGCACCTAACTGAAATCTATCAACACTTACATCATCTCCACTAGCTAATTCAGCACTTACTGTATTATAACGCCCACCTAAATACACATTTTCTTTTTCTCCAAATCTGTAAATAACCTCACCTGCATATTGATTTGCATCTCTTCGGTCTGCTTCTGATAATGCTTTTCCTGATGTTACTTCAATGGTACCAAATACTTCTAAACCACCATATTTTACAAATGGATTGATCATTATTGCTGTAATTTGATTTTTAAAGCCAGGATCAAAACGACCAGATCTAAAGTTATCACTTGTTGCAGTAGCGTCTTGCATTATACTGTAATATCTAGAACCTGCTCTATCTGCAGAATATAAATACACGTTTTGTGCATAACCTGTGTTGTATAAAGAGCCTGTTAATCTAAATCTAAAATCATCATTAATTTGCTTATCATAACCTACTTTAGCTAAGAATGCTGCTCCACCTGTAGTTCCGTTAGATACCGTAGTACTTTGGTTTAATTTACCATTTGTAAATCCTACCATACCAAATAACCCATTATCTGCTGTATAATATACTTCTGCACCTACTTCAGTTGTAAAAGAATCCATAATTAAGTTGCCTACAAATGGGTTGTAAAGTGCTTGTGCATTATCACTTCTTCTAAAATGTGCATCACCATAGTTATTCTCCATATGACCAATTTTAATTGTCGTATGTTTCATTAGGTCTTCCATAAATCCTTCTTTGATAAAATCTAACTTATCAATTTGAAAATAACCTCCTTTTACGTAAGGTTCGTGGTGGTGTCTAGAAGATAAATACGTTCTTAAGTGCATGCTTACACCATCATATAATGCCACATCTAAATCTAAATTAGCTGTCGCTAAGTTGAAATTACTACCTACTTCTTGTAACGGTGTTACACCAGAATTCTCATTATCTAATGCCTGATACTGAAGTGCAAATGAGCCTCCAATTCTAACGTATAGTTCATCAAAAGTTGTAAGTGTATCTTTCTTAGGTTCAAAAACATTTACACCTCTTTGATCTGGTTGCCTGTAATTATCAAAGTCTCTTTTACTTGTAGTTTGCGCAGAAACTGAATATCCCATTGTTAAAACAATGACTAGGGTTGCGAGTTTTAATACTGATTTCATAATTAATAATTTTAAGTTGATTTTGTGTTCTATTTATTTTTGCTCAAATACAGATTTGAATACGATTTTAATTTTATCACCAGTTTTAATAGTACCTAATAAGGCTTTTGGTGGATCGACTCCAAAATCTGTCATATTAAATGATTTTTCTCCATTTAGTACTACCTTATTACCTTCTAGTTTTACCGTCATGTCTATGGTAATCGACTTGGTAACACCGGAAATAGTCATTTTTCCTAAAGCGGCAACTTTAAATGATTGATCTGAAATTTTAGTCACTTGTTTTAATGACGTTAAACTAAAGTTCATGGTTTTGTAATCATCTGTGTTTAACGCTTTGTAAGTGTTTTTATCCATTGTAGATTTACCACTCTTAAGGCTCTCAGCTTCTACAGAAAATGAAAGACTACTAATCTCTAAGTCTTTAGCATTGGAAACAACTAATTTACCTGATTGCTTTTCTGTTTCTAACGTCCAATCGTGTAAAGAAGAGGTTCCATGTACTTCTAAAACAGAAGAAGAATTATTTAAAATATAATTTTGAGATAAAGCCACCTGAAAAGAAAATAGACAGCTCACTAAAACGGCTAAAAAGAATACTGGTTTTTTAATTGAATGTTTCATAATTAAGTTTTAATGTTTCCGCAAAGATTTACATAAAAACGATTTTAAATTATGATAAAAGTCATGATTGCTCATTTTTTAAAAAATGCAATCAAAAACCAGCTTAATTAGAATGTAAAAAAGCCGAAGTGTTTAACTTCGGCTTTTTTTAAAATAATAAATTGTATGTCGATTTAGTTGTAGGTTGATGTCGCTACTTCAAAATCAGAATCTTTAGATGCTAAATAACGTTCGGCATCTAAAGCAGCCATACAACCAGTTCCTGCTGCAGTAATAGCTTGTCTATAGACGTGGTCTGCCGCATCTCCACTCACAAATACACCTTCAACCGAAGTTTTACTAGTACCTGGTACAGCATTAATAATATACCCTGTTTCGTCTAAGTCCAAATAGTCTTTAAAAACATCTGTATTCGGTTTATGACCAATAGCTACAAAGAATCCTGTAGCATCGATAACATGCTTTTCATCAGTTTGGTTGTTAAAAACTCTAACACCTGTTACTACTTGTCCGTCACCTAAAACCTCATCAGTTTCTGTATTGTACAAGATTTCAATGTTTTCTGTATTTATAACACGTTGCGCCATAATCTTAGACGCTCTAAACTCATCGCGTCTCACTAACATTGTCACTTTTTTACAAAGTTTAGATAAATAATGAGCCTCTTCGCAAGCAGAATCTCCAGCTCCGACAATAACGACTTCCTGATTTCTATAAAAGAATCCATCGCAAACGGCACAAGCAGATACTCCACCTCCTAGTTTTAAGTATTTTTGTTCTGAAGGTAAGTTTAAGTATTTTGCCGAAGCTCCCGTTGAAATTATCACGGTATCAGCATGGATTTCCTTTTCTTCATTTACCCATACTTTATGAATATCACCAGAAAAATCGACTTTGGTGATCCATCCATGACGAATATCTGTTCCAAATCGTTCCGCTTGTTTTTGTAATTGCATCATCATCTCAGGACCAGTGATGCCTTCAGGATAACCCGGAAAATTTTCTACATCATTAGTTGTCGTAAGCTGACCACCAGGTTGTTCTCCTTGATATAAAACAGGGTGCATATTTGCTCTAGACGCGTAAATGGCAGCTGTGTATCCTGCAGGTCCAGATCCTATAATTAAACACTTTACTTTTTCGATTGTATCAGACATATTATGTATTTTATTATATAAACAAAAGTAGGATTTTTGTACAAATCCTTACAATGAAGTTATTAACAGTAATTATACAGATATAAATTTTATAAATAGTAGCCCTTTTTACTTATAATTTCGTAATTTAAAGCGGTTTAATTGTAAAATCTTAGAAATCATGTCTTATAAATTACTACTTTTAAGTATATCCTGGATGTTTATATCTTCTTGTGAAGAACAAAGCCATAAGGTTACAGAAAACATAAAAACGGCTGAAATTTCGGAAGCAACTAAAACTCACCTCAAAGGCACGTGGGAACTTGTTGGATTTTATAATTATAAAGATAATGTGGTCGTAGATTCATTTTCTAATAGTACCATATCTAGACAAGTTAAAATGTACACGGATAGTAAAGTGATGTGGTGCAAGCTGCTAAAATCTGATTCTATTGAATTCTTTGGTTATGGCTCTTATAAACATAATGACGATGGTTTAACAGAAACTTTAGAGTTTGGTTCTTCTTTTATGAACGAAATGATACAAGAACAGCAAGAGTTTAATTTTAAGCTGGAGTTGTCTGAAGATCGCTTTGAACAAATTGAAATTGATGACGATGGCAACAAAATCTATTCTGAAAACTATATTCGTGTAGAATAATATTATTGTCTTTTACTTTACATTAAAGGTTAAGCGACTTAAAAAAATTACAGAAAATTAATCCTACAAAAAAAAGCCATAACAGTTAATTTGTTATGGCTTTATATATGTATAAAGTTTCAATTCAGCTTTATTTCTTAACCAGACCTCTTAATAGTGAGATCACAAAAAGTATTAAGAAAATAAAGAAAATAACTTTAGCAATTCCTGCTGCAGCTCCTGCAATTCCTCCGAATCCAAGAACGGCTGCGATTAATGCGATTATAACGAATGTGATTGTCCAACGTAACATATTTTTTATGGTTTTAAGTTAATTGATTAGTACCTCTAACCTTCATTACAAAGATGGCATTTAATGAGACAAAGGCTTTGCTCATACGCTAGTAATCTTAACCATATCAAACGTTTATACAAATGCACAAAACAAAAAAAGGAGCATATTCTATATGCAGAATATGCTCCTCGTAGTTGAGAGATAAAAGTTGAATTTTATCTTAAATTTTCTAAAGATTTAACATTAGATAAATCAGACTGAATCTGATTTTTTTGTGATTCTAATATTGATTTTGTACTACTAGGTAAAGTCGATTCTTGCAATACCTCTTCGTATTCATTTACAGAAGCTTTCTCTCCTCTTATAGCCTCTTCTAACATTGATTCTTCGTTGTCTGCAGAAAATAGTGCTTTAACGTCCATCCATGTTCTATGGGCAGATCCTGTAAAGCTACCTCCTTTATCGACTTCTTGTCCAAAGGCTCTGATTTCTGATTTAAGATCGTGACCAAATGTTCTTCTTTCTTGCGATTTACGATTAAAGAAAGTTCTTAATCCTGAATGTTCTGTATTCTCAGCAGCTTTAGCATAACCTTTTTCTGCATCATAATTTTTTTCTAATAAATCGTTGAGTTTGTTTCCTACTTGTTCTGTGTATGTTGCCATTTCTTATATGTGTTTTAATTATAAGGTAATTTGAAATTCAAGATGCTTACCTTTTAACATCTACAGTACTAAATCTAGCACGTTTTCATCATCAAAATTAGTTATCTTTGGATGGGTTTATTAGTTCAAATGCCGTAGAAATTAACGCTATTAAATGTCAAGGTATATCTTAACATTTTTTAAGAAAAATAAGCTTATCACAACTGAAAATCATTCTTTGAAATACAAAAAAGTCCTTTAATTAAATGACAAGAATAATGTTCTAATCAAGATATTTTAAAGGACTCTTTTAAGTCTTAGTTATAAATCAACTGTAAGGTATAATTATCGATGCGAATTCATATAGTCATTATATTTTGTGGCTAATTCTTCCTTTTGATTGTTATCAAACACTTTACCAGATAGCTGAAAAAACGTGTGCTCTTCATCTTCTAAATGGTGTTCTACTTTTTCCTTAAGGTCCTTAGCCACTTTTAACCAGGCAGAAGAATCCATTTCAGTATTCTCCAAGGCTTCAATAAGTTCATCAATTTCATGGTGCTCCGCAATACCATGCCTGGCATGATCTTGCATCATATCCGTAGGAATTAATGGTTTGTAAAAATGACGCTCTTCTGCATTAGCATGTAATGTTAATTCTTTACGTAATTCTTTAAACAAATCGCTTCTAGTCTTAGTATCACCAGAAGTGTCTACTAATTTATCTAATAAGTTGCGTTGAATGTCGTGATCATTTCTAATAGCTTCATATATATTCATAAGGCTTTTGGTTTTGGTTAATTTAAATTGATATTCTCAAAAATAAAGCTACTTATCCAGTCCATCTGGCTGATATCATTTAAAAGTTAACGGTTTTGCTATTTCTAATTCCCATAGCAAAAAAAAGCAATAAATCACTAAATATAAAATACTTAACCTTTAAACAACCATTTTCTAATCATGGCTATAAAGCTGTATTTTCCTGTTAATTTTAAGGCTGTACTTATCCAATTTAAAGGTTGTAAATCTTCTTTAAACTCATGCTTCGTCATTCTTAGTTCTTCCCAAGCAATGTCGCGTTCCAACTTAAACCGTTTTAAATCGTTATCAATGTCTTCAAATGTTGAATATGTTTTCATATTAATTAAAAAATTTAAGCCCTACTTTTTTTATGATATACGAATTGAATTTAGCTCTCAACTTATAAATGAGTAGTGCTAAAACCACATAAATACCACCTACAATTAGAAACCCAAGGGCATAACTCTGTAATGATTTGCCAATTTCTAATGCTGCAGCAAAAGACAAGAATACGATGCCTGCAAATAGCAAACTGCCAACAGCAAACACTTTAGTTACCAAACTTAATGATAACGTTAATTGCTGAAATATCTTTAATCTAAAGTATTGGTGAGACGCTTTAACGTAGCGCTCACCGACTTGAGATGCTTTTTCTGTCGTGTGGCTTATGTCGTTAAAAACACTCATTGTTTAAGCTTTTTTCTGTAAGTTCTTATTTTTCGCTTTCAAGTCTTTTAATTTGGCCTCTAGCGTTGTAATGACATCTTCTGCTTTATAACTGGCGTTAGAAACAATATAATCTACTTGTTCATCTAAATTTTCTTTTTGAGATGCAATTGTACTGCCAAGAGAATCTCTTAACTCAGATGCTTTTTCCGCCATTAAATCTCTTTTCGTTGCTGCTTCGTCTGCAATTCTCTGTCTAGTGACACTACCTTTTTCTGGGGCAAAAAGAATTCCGAGAGCAGCTCCTACTGCGGTTCCTGCTAATATTCCTAAAACTGTATTTCCGTTATTACTCATGATGTTTTGTTTTTGTGTTAATATTTAATATTCAGCACGTTGCTGTGAAACAAATATACTAGCAATACCAACCGTAGCTTGACTCTATAGCTATTGATATTAGCTGAAAAACTAATAATGATTAGCGTTAATCATTTTGGTAATAGAATTAATCAGTTTTATAGAGTACTTTTAAATTTGAAAAGCTTTTATATTATGAAAACAAAACTTAAAACATATAACCCATACAACGGTGAACTTCTTGAAACGTATGAACGTGACTCTGAAGCAACATTAAAAGAAAAACTAAACGTAGCAGACGAAACTTTTACGTCCTGGAAACATGTTGAAATCGACGAACGTGTTACATTGCTTCAACATTTAGCTGATGAATTGTATAAACAGAAGAATTTATTAAGTCAATTAATAACAGAAGAAATGGGAAAGCCCATTTTAGAAAGTGAAGCCGAAATTGAAAAGTGTATCTACCTTATTGATTTCTACATCAAAAATTCTGAGCAATTTCTACAAGACGATCTTATAGACACCGAAGCACACGAAAGTTTTATTAGTTACGATCCACTAGGTTGTATTTTAGCCATTATGCCTTGGAATTATCCGTTTTGGCAAGTTTTTAGATTTGCCATTCCTACGTTAACTGCTGGTAATGTGGCACTGTTAAAACATGCGTCTAATGTTACAGGTTGCGCGTTGGCTATTGAAAAATTATTTCAAGACGCAGGATTTCCTATAGGTTGTTTTCAAACCTTAATTGCAGACCATGAGCTTATTGAAACGCTAATAGACCATGATAGCGTAAAAGCCGTATCCTTAACAGGAAGTGAAAAGGCTGGACGAAAAATTGCAGAACGTGCAGGCAGAAATTTAAAACCTTCCCTCTTAGAATTAGGCGGAAATAATGCTTGTATAATTCTAGACGATGCTGATTTAGATGAACATATGGACACCATTGTCAAAGCTAGAATGCAAAACTCTGGTCAAAGTTGTATTGCCGCAAAACGATTTATAGTTGTAGACTCCATCTATGATACGTTTATTGAAAAATTCATATCTAAAGTACAAGCGTTAAAATATGGAAACCCCCTAGATAACGATACCACAATATCTTGTCTTGCTCGTGTGGATTTAGCAGAAACAGTAGAAAAACAGGTGCAACAATCTATCGATTTGGGTGCCAAAGTGCAATTAGGTCATCAACGCGATGGTGCTTATTATTCACCCACTATAGTAACTGATGTTACACCCAAAATGCCGGTGTTTTACGAGGAAACTTTTGGACCTGTCGCAGCAATCATCAAAGTAAAGACTGAGGATGAAGCTTACAACATGGCATCAGAAAGCAAATTTGGCTTAGGCACCATGGTTTTCACTTCAGACTATGAAGCTGCAACAGCTCGTATTTCAGAAATCAAAGATGGTGCATTTTTTATCAACGAAATGGTAAAATCTGATTCAAGGTTACCCTTTGGCGGCACTAAGATTTCAGGGTATGGTCGTGAATTATCTAAAGAAGGGATGTTAGCCTTTGTAAATATTAAAACCGTTTATATTAACCAATAAAATATAATAATTATGAAATTTGTAAAAGATGAAGAAGAAGAAAGAAGAGATTATGTATTTCAAAAAGATACAAAAACAAAGTTTGGAGCTAAATTTATAATACTCGTGCTCATTATCTTAGTAGGAGCTGTAGTGGCTTCAGGAATCCATTTTGCATGGTTTTAAGCCATTGGTCTATTTTTTTGGGTCGCCAAGACGCTAATAATTAGTATCTGTGTCGCATGAAATAACATTAGTGGTAATAATACAATCCCTAACGTAGACAAGTTTCCAAATAATATTTTTGAAAAAACCGTACCATGCACTAATGACTTTTTAGTCCCACAAAATTGTGCTGCAATCCGATCTTGTTTATTTAAGTGTAGTTTTTTAGCTAAAAAACCAGTTAACCAATAAACTATAGTAAATAACATAATGACACCCACAAAGAATAACACTAAGTCGCTAACGGAAACCACACCAAACACATCATTCTTAAAAGAAGATGAAAAACTCTTATAAATGATTAATAAAATAATAGATTTATCAAACAAGGTTAATTTACTATTATGTTTACGAGCAAAATCTCCCCAATAGCGCTGAAAAATAAGACCTAAAACAACAGGAACAATAATCTGAAGAATGAGTTTGGAGTAGATTTCTGTAAAATCAAAATTGGTTTGTGTACTATCTACAAATAATCCCATCCATAGAGGAGTAATCACTATACCAATAATTCCCGAAATACTAGCATTAAATATAGCCGCAGGAATATTTCCTTTGGCCATTGACACCATAACTACAGACGAGGAAACGGTTGATGGCAAAGCCGCCAAGAAAAAGAAGGCCACCCAAATGGTGTCTTGTGCTTCATTTTGAATCCATGGTCGACATAATAAAACCAACAACGGAAACATTAAAAAAGTAGAGCCCTGAATTAAACAATGCAATTTCCAATTTTTGAGTCCTGCTTTGAGTTGCGTAAGATTCAGTTTTAAGCCATAAAAAAAGAAAATCACGGCAATACCTATTGTACTCATCGTATCGATAGGAATCTTACTTTGCTCAGTTCCCCATTCTGGAAATAAATATGCTAATATTATAACTAGAATAATAGAAAGGACGAATTTATCAATCTTTATTTTCATTATCGACACCTTTATTTCTGTCCATTAATTATTGAGTGCACTAAAATAACATCAAATTATTACATATAAGACAATAGCACAATCTTAATTATAATACTAAAAAAGATGGTTTTTAAGCATCAATTATAATCTTATTAAAGAAGCTTAATCCTTTTACAAATAACATGTGCTAAAGTACTAGTTTAACGCATTAAAAACTTAAAATGTTAGGTGATTATAAAAAAAATCAAGAACTTTGTTTTGTGAAAACAGCTACCCTTTTTTTAGCGTTATTTATGCTTTTGAAACCGACAATTCCCTTTGTGGAATATGCTGCGTTTTACGATTATATTAAAAATGAGCTCTGTGTCAATAAAGATAAACCTCAAATGGCTTGTAATGGTAAATGTCATTTAAAAAAGGAACTAGCTAAAGCCTCAGACTCTGATAAAAGTAACGATAAAAAACATTCTTCATCTTCAGAACAACAAGTGGTTTTCTTTCAACCTGTTTTTGAAAATAATGTAGTTTTTATCGCTAATGAACAAGGCTCTGAAATAGAACCAACTTATAATAAAATTTATAAATTCGATTTTATGAATTTTATCTTTCATCCTCCACTCGTCTAATTTTAAATACAAACTCCTTATATAGAACTTTTGTTTAGCGCTTACCTGCTAAACAAAAACGGCTACGCAATACCTTTTATAATAGTATCAATAAATTGTACCATTCAAGTATTGCCACAACTATTTCTATACAACTGAGTTTTCTAACGTATGTAGTTATTTTAATGGCAGCACCTGTCGTTCTTAATTCTTAATTGATTTAATGCTTTGCATATTAGAATCAAGTTTTAAAGATTAAGGCTCAACAGCTACATACCCAAGTTTTTTTTTAAATAAAACACTCTTAAGTAATGAAAAAATTCATGCTTTCTGTGGCTACACTCTGTGTTGTAGTCACATCATGTACCCTAGATAAAACCGATTACGAATCTGAAATAAGCACAGTCGTTACTGAATATATTGAATATGAAGAAGTAGTCTCCATAACTGAAGACAACTATCTAATTAGTATCAATGCATTAAATGGAACATTTTATAAAGGCTATAATGCTATTCGGTTAAACATCACCAACACCGAAACTAACGAAAGTTTGAATACTTCTGAAGTGACATTTTTACCTATTATGACGAATTATAATGGCAACCATACCTCTGGTCCGCATCAATATAATTTAGAATATAATATTGAAGACGATTATTACGAAGGTTACACTGTTTTTACGAGTGAAAGCAATGATTCTGAATATTGGAAACTTTATATTACATTTTCAGATAATGGAGAAACTTACTCCGTTACCCAAAATATAACTATCGAGGAGCAAACGAATATGAATTTGAATATGACCGCTTTTACAGCAAGTGATGGCGAGCAGTATTTCATAGCTTTAGTCGCTCCTCAACAACCTAAAATTGCAGAAAACGAATTGGTTGCTGGCATTTATACTTATAATTCACCGACTAGTGATGCCGGAACATTTCCCGACCCTTCTCAGTTTTCATATTCTGAAGTCGAAGATTACACCTTATTATTAGATCCAAGAATGCCAGAACCCTCAATGGGAAATCATTCTTCGCCAAACAATCAAGATTTAATTCAAGGAGAAGATGGTCTATATTATGGTGTGGTCAACTACACGATGACAGGAAATTGGACATTAAATTTTAGATTACAAAATACGTTTGGTGCTGTAATTAAGGGCACTGAAGTATCCACAGATTTTACACCAGGAATTGAAGGTGAACGCAGCGAACTGTATATAGACATATTATTCTAATGAGAACAATTCTTTTATTTACCTTATTACTCATTTCTACCCACTATTCTACTGCTCAACAAACTGAGAAAAAGAAAGATAGTATCATTGCTTTAGACGAAGTTGAACTTATTACGGTGATTAAGAAAAAAATTGAAACCGATATGAAAATGGCTGTTTCAGTTGATGAATTCTTAGCATCATCAGACCAAATTAGTTTTATAAAACGCGGAGCTTACGCTTGGGAACCTTTATTAAACAATATGAGTTCTGAACGTTCTACAATTACTATAGATGGCATGCATGTTTTTGGAGCTTGTACAGATAAAATGGATCCTATCACGTCTTACGTAGAAAGCAATAATTTATCTAAAATTGATATAAAATCTGGACAAGAAGGTAGTATGCATGGGGCGACGGTTGCCGGAAGTATTGATTTAAAACGAAAAAGCACACCATTCAATCTTGTAAAACAATGGAATGGCGCCTACCAAACCGGATTTGAACTGAATAATAAACAATTTTTCAATTTAGCAAATGCCGCCTACTCAAGTGAAAAGTTTGTAGTAGATGGAAGTTTAGCATATAGAAAAGCAGAAAACTACAGTGACGGCAACTCAGATGAAGTAGCACATTCGCAATTTACAAAATTCAATGCATCATTAGGTTTAGCTTACAAAACAAGTGAATTATCATCTGTAAAAGTAGAAGCCATTTATGATGAAGCTAAAGATGTCGGCTATCCTGCATTACCAATGGATTTATGGTTATCTAGAGCACTCATAACCTCAGCCACCTATAAACAAGTATTTGAAGATGGTTTGTTTAGAGCATTAGACACTAAAATCTATTTCAATGCCATAGAACATTATATGGACGACACCACACGTCCCGAAAACCTAGTGCATATGGATATGCCTGGCTGGAGCACCACTTATGGATTGTTATCTAAAACGAATATTAAAAAGAATCGATTTAGCTCTGAAATTCAACTGAATGCTTATACTAATTTATCGACAGCAGAAATGCGTATGTATCCTCAAGACCGAAGCGAACGTACAATGTTTGCTTACAGTTGGCCTGCAGTCACAACAACATTCGCTGGTCTATCCGTAAATAATGCATGGGAAATGTCAGATAATAGTCTACTGAATTTTGGTGGATCTTTAGGAGTACATTACAACCATTCTAAATATGCAGAATTTAACTGGATTTTCCACCCAGGAACACCTCAAGAAAAAACCAGACTATTACCGAGCTTACATACTAGCTACCATTTAAATATTGAGAATTTTGATTTTTCTGTAGGAGGAGGTTATGGACATAGAGCACCATCGGTTTCTGAAGGTTATGGCTATTATATTTACAATAGCTTTGACCGTTACGACTATATAGGAAATCCTGATCTTAAAAATGAAATTTCGTACGAAGCTAATGCGAGTGCCGGTTTTAAAAATCATACGTTTAGTTTACAAGCAAAAGTCAACTATTTCTATATTCAAAATTATATTATAGGTCGAATTTTAAGTTTAGGAAGTCCCATGAATTACCAATCTGTTGGAGTTAAAGGCTATACCGCTTTGGATTATTCTACGCTATTTAATTTTTCTTTAAACGGAAGCTATACCATTCTAGATAATTTGCATTGGAAAGGTAATCTCACCTACGCTCGTGGTAAAGACGATAACGAAAATAACTTACCATTTATTAGGCCACTGAGCTACCAAACGTCAATGCATTATAAGTGGAACCAATTTAATTTTCAAACATCGATCACTGGTGATGTAGAACAAATTAATTACAGTCCAGAATATGGAGAAGACCAAACTCCATCTTATACGATTTGGAATCTATCTGCCGACTATACATTCCGTATTGCAGCTTACAGAACCGTTGTTCAAGTTGGAGCAGAAAACCTATTAAATGAATATTACAGTACGTATGCCGATTGGGGAAATATTCCGAGAATGGGACGAAATATTTTCACCTCTCTAAAATTCAATTTTTAACTGATGCATAAAGTTTTTAGTTACGTAATGACCTTAATTTTTCTGTTTGTTGTTTCACAGCAAGCTGTCGTTATTATGCACTTTAAACTGAACCAACAGGCTATTATAAAAGAGTTTTGCATTAACATTACTAAACCCGAATTACAATGTAATGGTAAATGTCATTTAAGTAAAAAATTACAACAATCTGAGCAAAGTGATTCTGAAAAAATAATGACTACTAAAAATTTCGATTTGGCTTTTGATAAAAATCCTGAATTTGAAATAGAAACCCCAAAGGTCATTAATAACAAAATAAAATTGATATATGTCGAGTTCCACCATCCGGAACCTTATTTAGAAATTTCAGTTCCTCCACCAATATTAGTCCCTGACTTTAAACATACTTAATATTAAAAAACATACATATCAATTAACATAAAATCTAAAATGAAAAATTTTAAAAAATATTTTTTATCAGCAGCTGTATTAGTTGCTTTCATATCGTGTAGCAGTGATGATGATAACCCGGTCGCAAATAATGTAACCTTAGAATTCAATAACACTTTCGGTGATACACCTATAGTACTTGGTGATGCCACATCGAGTGCTGCAACTGTAAATACTTCTGACGCAGGACAAGTACACCACTTTCAAGAAGTTAAATACGTGGTTAGCAACATTCGGTTAATTAAAGCCGATGGAACAGAAATACCATATAACGTGAATGATTTGGATAATGGAGCCACTGTAGTCAATCAATCTAACCCAGAAACATTAAGTTATATTTTAAGTGACATTCCTGTTGGTGACTACACTGAAATAAAATTTGGTTTAGGAGTAAGATCTGATTTAAATACTTTAGATCAAGTTAGCTTTCCTGAGTTTTATGCAACTGCAGGATCTAATGACACTGAAATGCATTGGGAATGGGGAACTGGCTACCGTTTTACTAAAATTGAAGGTTTCTACGATACAGACAACAAAGAATTGTCGTTTCACTCAGGAAGCACTTTAGAAGGAGAAGAAGGTAATTACACGCAAGGTGTTGATGCTTATAGAGATATTACTTTGACACTACCAACTACAGCAGTTGTTGGAAATAGCGCTCCAACAATTTCAATTAAAGCAGATTTTGATTATTTGTTAAGTGGAGATAGCTATACGGTAACATTAGTTTCTACAGAAGATATTACTAACAATGCCACGCCAAGTGCTCACACAGCTACTGAAATGATGAAGTTTGTTGATAATATTGGAGGAGAATCTAACACAACAAGTTCTGGAATGTTCTCTATCATTAGTATAGAAAACTAATCTAATTTAGAGTCGTCTGCAATACGATATGCGGACGACTCTCTTTTAATTTTTTTACAATTTTAAAGCCCTTTTAAATGAAAAAAATAGCATCTATTTTATCAGTGCTAGTATTCGTTATGTCATGCAGTAATGATGATAATTATGAATCTACTGCTTTTGATAACCCTGAGTTGGATTTAAATATACCTGCTGATTTTCCATTATTAAACAGTTCATTTTATAACAACAAACCAACCATTTATGGTGTTGCATTGGGTGAAAAATTATTTACAGATAAACGATTCAGCATCAATAATACGGTGTCATGTTCTAGTTGCCATGTTCAAACAAGCGCTTTTGCAGATCACAATACTTTAGCCATTGGAGTTGAAGGCAGAGTTGGTCTTAGAAACACACCTCCACTTCAAAATTTAGCTTTCATGAATTTTTATAATTGGGATGGTAGTAAACTTCAATTAGAAAATCAACCTTTAGTGCCTATCATTACACATGAAGAGATGGATTCTTCCATTTTAGAAGTCATAGGGAAAATTGAAAATGATCCTGAATATGAAGCATTATTTGAAAAAACTTATGGGAACGAAGACGTTACAGCAGACAGAATATATAACAGTATTGCGCAATACGAATACACCTTAATTTCAGCGAATAGTAAATACGATAGAATACAAAGAAATGAAGATGAAACCTATACGACACATGAAGCTGAAGGCGCTTTAATTTTCGAAAACAAATGTGCGAGCTGTCACAGTACAGCCTTATTTACAGATCAAAGTTTTAGAAATATAGGATTCCCCTTAAACCCGAATACCGAAGAAGCCGGACGTGCTAGAGTAACCGGAAATATTGAAGATTACATGAGTTTCCGTGTACCAACCTTAAGAAATATTGAACACACCGCACCTTATGGAAGTTTTGGTCAATTTGCGACTTTAAGAGCTGTTTTAGATTATTTTGATAATGGAGTTTTAGAGTCTGATAACCTCGACCCTATTTTAAAAGATAATAACAACAGGATTCCACTTACCGAAGAAGAAAAATCAAATCTTATCGCATTTATGAAAACCTTAAGCGACAATGCATTCTTAGGATTAGAAGATTAAGAACACTTTTTACAAAGACCAGTTAAAACACAGTTTACATTTTCTACCAAATAACCATCAGGAATAGTAAAATTGACTTCACTTGGTAAACATTCAATAGTTTCACACACCTTACATTTAAAATGAAAATGTTGATGCTTTTGATGGGTTTCATCACAACCATTACATAATGCAAAATACTGTTTTCCATCTTCTGCAACAACCTTATGAAGCACGCCATCATCGCAAAAACGATTTAAAACCCGATAGATCGTAGCTCTATTGATATCAATTGCTATTTTTCGTTCAATCGCATCTTGACTCATGGCTTTACCAGATTCAGTTAAAATATTTAAAACAGCCTCTTTAGTAGGTGTATTTCTTCTTTTCATTTTTAATGCGATTTATTTGCAATTATTTGTTGCAACAACATTGCAATATTATAAATAAATAATATCTTTGCCAATCATACGAACATGATTCATGTTATAATTTATAAGCGTTATTTTATCAGTTTAGATTGTTTTCATTTTAATGAAATTTAGTCTCATAAAAAATAGTATCACATTTCTCTTCCTTATCCTTTTCCTCTCAATGAAAATGATAGGGCTTCATGCATTAACTCATGACGACCATAATGACCATGCTTTACATTGTACGATTTGTGATAATGCAACAATCCATAATTTAACTCCTGCATTAAATCCAGACTCACAAGTTTTTACAATTGAAAATACAGAGTTGGTTTTACAAAGACCTGTCATTCAACATTACAGTTCTGTAAACTCGAACACTATTACTTCTAGTCAGCTATTGTCTAGACCTCCTCCTTTCGTACTATAAGTTTTCCTTTACATTTTATTAATTAAGTATACCCTCTTTTTATTGCAAAACGCTTCACGCATATTGTATAGATTTCAAAAGATTTGAGGCAAATATTTAGTAGTGCTATTAATGCATTTTGAAGTTTATTAACATTAATCATCACAAGTAATGTAAATGTTTATAAATGAGTACTCTTTAATTCTAAAACGTAAAGGTTATATAAAAGTTAGTTCTTAAGAAAAAGATTTTCAAATCTTATACTATCCCCTTATGTTATACAAAATGCTGAGTCTATGGCTATCTATTAGTCTAAGCTCAATAGTATTTGCACAAGATTCTTTTCAAATAAAAGGAACAATTGCAAGTGCCAACACGTTACAACCTCTTGAAGGTGTCAATATCATTGGCAAAAATTTATATGCTGTTTCATCAGCTTCTGGTGCGTTCATCATAAAAGATGTCACGGAAGGCACCTATACTTTTACCATATCGCACTTAGGCTATACTACTAAAACAATTAATATTGAAGTTGGTCCAAATTTGGAAGAACTTAAAATTGTATTGGACGAATCTACCACTGCGCTTCATGAAATAGAAGTGAATGGTAAAACTAAAAAAAGGGTTCTTAAAGAAACGCCTGTTGTTTCTCAATTGGTGACCAAGGAATTTCTCGCTAACAATAGAGAAAATAGCTTAATGCAGACCTTAAGTAAAATCCCGGGAGTTAGCACTATTAAAATTGGCTCTGGTCAATCTAAACCTGTCATAAGAGGCTTAGGTTTTAATAGAGTAGCTGTGGTTCAAAATGGTATAAAGCACGAAGCACAGCAATGGGGAAATGATCATGGTTTAGAGATTGACCAATACGGCATTGAAAATATTCAGATTGTAAAAGGACCAGCCTCCTTGGTTTATGGTTCAGATGCTATTGCAGGTGTTGTAGATATTCAACCTAATGCCATTCCTTTAATGCATTCCTTCAAGGGAGAAGTTAATCTTTTGGGAGAAACGAATAATGATTTATTAGGGATTTCCGCAGGTATAGTAACCAGAAAACATCACTGGTTTTATAGAGCGCGTTTA
>Ga0193951_1000037_pt1 | contig 50461 bp, 39 predicted proteins | sample BB_2_MG_FD_140370 | JGI IMG/M metagenome (GOLD analysis project Ga0193951, IMG submission 140370) | Microbial mat bacterial communities from the Broadkill River, Lewes, Delaware, United States - BB_2_MG | ecosystem: Environmental > Aquatic > Freshwater > River > Microbial mats | place: USA...
AAATTTTAGGTTTGAGACATGTTTCATATCCATACGTTTAAGTAAGCTCGTTTAATTTTAGAGTCGCAATATAACAATTAAAGGTAAACTGACAACTTTTTTTAACGTCTAAATGTAAAAAAGTATGCATTTCATCCTTTTTTTTGTACATAACAACGGATATTTTTCAATTTACCGAGGTATTTTGCCCTTTAATAACGAGCCTATAAATGATTTATTGTTGTATTTTTGAAATAAAAATTGTGTAGGCATAATAACGTTCTTTAATCATCGTTATTCTATAGGGAAATACATTGGGTAATGTGAATAAGCAAAAACTCGTGTAATTCTAAATTGAGACTAAAAAACGAAAATGAATCAATGAAAAATTGCTACTTATTCTCTTTTCTATTTTTTACAATGCTTTGTTTTGGACAACAAAAACAATTCAATATCAATTGGAATGGTACTACCGTTTTAGAAACAGGTTATAGTAAAATTGAAATTCCTATTTTTGATGAAAACCATTATGATTATGATGTCAATAAGGGCTTAACTTATTATACGCAATGGGACAGTAATGGTAGCCAAATTGAAGAAGGTTCGGTTGTTGTTACAAATATCTCTTATGAAACATTGACTTCTAGGGATTTAAAAGATTTAAATACTAGCCTTATACCAACAGCTCCAAAATATAAGTTGTATAATACCAATGCTAGAGGGAAGTATAGTCACTATTTCGAATTAAGTCCTATAATAAACGATCGTGGTATTTTTAAGAAAATAACAGCCTTCACTATAAATTATAATACACGTTCTAGCCGTTTTACAAACGGAATAATGGGTGTAACAGAAATTACAAGTTCAGTTCTAAGTACAGGACAATGGTATCGTTTTTATATCGAAGACTCAGGTGTTTTTAAACTTTCTAGGAGTTTTCTTAACGGTTTGGGGATTAATACCAATTCTGTAGATCCTAGAACTATAAAAATTTATGGAAATGGTGGGCGAATGTTGCCTTTAGAAAACTCAGAGAATTATCCTTTTGATGTTGTAGAAAATGCCATAAAGTTTGTAGGTGAAGCGGATGGTAGTTTTGACAATACAGATTATATTCTTTTTTATGGTGAAGGTCCAAAAACATACAGTGAAGAAAGTAATACCAATTTAAACTTATATACAGACAAGACTTATTACTACGTTAATGTTAGTTCTGGTAATGGTAAGCGTATTCAAGACATGCCAACTATTGATGCGTCTCCTACGATTGAAATAGATACATTTCAAGACTATCAGTTTTACGAAGTTGATGACTATAATCTAGCAAAATTAGGTAGACGCTGGTTTGGTGATGATTTTGATATTGAAAACCAAAAATCTTATGAATTTGAATTTCCAAACTTAATCACCAGTATTCCTGTAGATTTTAGCATTGCTGTAGGTTCGGTTTCTGAAGTGCCAACAACTATGAAAATATCTATAAATGGTACCGAAGCTACGACTTTAGGTTTAAATGCTATAAATCCAGGTTCGGTATTAGGTACTGACGCATCGTTTAATCAACAAATGAATATATCTTCTGATGTTATTACGGTAGATTTTGATTATAATAATAGTGGTAACCCATCTGCAAATGCTTTTTTAGATTACATAAATATTGAAGCGACAAGAAGCTTACGCTACGAAGGTGATCAGTTAGTGTTCAAAAATAAAGAAGTGATTACAACACCAGGAATTGCACAATATAATGTAACAAACACATCTAATGTTCAAGAAATTTGGGATATAACCAATCGTTTTGAGGTGAGTTCGTTTGTTAATTCAGGCAATACCAATACATTATCATTTAAAGCACAATCAGGAGAAGAACGCACGTATTTGGCTTTTTCTAATGGAAATGTTTATGTGCCTAAAACAGATTCTAGAACTACCGTTGCAAATCAAGATTTAAAGGGAACTATTTTTAATAATTCTCAAGGTGAATTTGAAGATATTGATTATATCATTTTAGCACCTTCACAACTCTTAACGCAAGCAGAACGTTTAGCTCAGATTAATAGAGAGCAGTATAGCTTAAATGTTAAGGTAGTTGATCTTCAGCTTGTTTATAACGAGTTTAGTACAGGTAGCCAAGACATTGCTGCATTGCGAAATTTCGTAAAATATGTTTATGACAATGCTAGCACACCAAGTAAACGTTTAAAATACCTTTGTTTGTTTGGAGATGGATCTTACGATTATAAAGATAGAATTAGTAATAATACCAACTTAGTGCCTTCATGGTATACCAATACCAGCTTTAGTTTAACGAGCTCATTTGTTTCAGATGATTTTTACGCCATGCTAGATGATAATGAAGGAGGTATGGTAAATGCTATTGATCGTATGGATATCGCTGTGGGAAGAATTTTAGCAGAAGATGTGCAACGTGCTAAAGAAATGGTGGATAAAATTGAAGCCTATTATTCAGCACAAGCTTTTGGTAGTTGGCGCAACAATATTTTACTTATATCAGATGATGTCGATGAAGCATGGGAACAACGCTTACAACAAACTACTGACGATCTCGGAACAACTTTAGTTGAAGAAAAACCCTTTTTGAATGTGGTTAAAATTCATTCTGATGCTTTTGAGCAAGAATCGTCGTCAGCCGGAAATCGCTATCCTAAAGTTAATGATGCTATAAAAGATGCTATTGAGGTCGGCGCATTAGTTGTAAACTATTTTGGACACGGAGGTGAAGATGGTATAGCTAAAGAACGTATTTTCGATAAAATAGATTCACAAGAAGTTAATAATATTTGTAAGTATAATTTGTTTATTACGGTAACTTGTGAATATACTAAATTCGATGATCCTAACCGAGAAACAGCTGGAGAATATACGTTTTGGAATACCAATGGTGGTTCTATTTCCTTAATAACCACTACAAGACAAATTATTGTATCGGTAGGTGAATCTCTTAATGAGGTTTTAGATGATTATTTATTTGCTTTTGGGTCTAGTGACTATGTATCTATGGCAGAAGCATTGCGTTTAACAAAAACAGACGGAAATATTTCTGGTTCTAGTCAAAAACGATTGGTGTTTTTTATTGGAGATCCGGCAATGAAATTAGCCTTTGCCCAGCCAGATATAAAATTAACCAAAGTCAATGATGTAGATATCACACAACCTGTCGATGTTTTAGAAGCATTGAGTTATACCAAACTTTCAGGGGAAGTTGTGGATACAAATGGTAATCTATTGTCTAATTATAATGGTACATTAACAGCAACTGTATACGATAAAGGAATTGAACGTCAGACCTTGGGTAACGATGGAGTCACAGGAACCGATAGTGAACTTATTATTATGGATTTTACCACACTCGGTGAGGTTGTTTTTAAAGGACAAGCCAGCGTAGTTAATGGTGAATTTGAGTTCGATTTTATTGTCCCAAAAGATATTGGTATTCCTGTTGGTAATGGCAAAGTGAGTTTTTATGCTCAGGCAACCAATCAACGTTCTGACCAAGCTGGAGCTAGTTTTGATATCAAAATAGGCGGAATTAATGAAGATGCTCCAGAAGATAACATCGGACCAGTCATTAATTTATATATGAATGACGAGAACTTTGTTTCTGGAGGCATCACCAATGAGTCCCCAACGTTATTAGCCAAGCTTCAAGATGACAACGGTATTAATACGGCAAGTGGTATTGGTCATGACATAACGGCTATTATTGATGGAGATGAAACCAATGCAATTGTTTTAAATAACTATTATCAAGCAGATATCGATGATTATACAAATGGCACGGTATCTTACCCGTTTAGAGATTTAGAACCAGGTATACATACGCTTACTTTAAAGGCATGGGATGTTTACAATAATTCGGCCACATCTGAAATTCAGTTTATGGTGTATGATGAGGACGAACAACTCGTAATTAATAATGTTCTAAATTATCCCAACCCTTTTGTAGATTATACAGAGTTTTGGTTTAATCACAACAGTTCAGATCCATTAGATGTCTCTGTGCAGATATTTACAGTTTCTGGTAAATTGGTGCGGACTTTAAATGGGCAAACGAGTGCAGATGAATGCTGTTCGGATGGTTCATCATCTTTATCTAGAAATATAGTATGGGATGGAAGAGACGATTTTGGTGAAAAAATTGGAAAAGGAGTTTATGTCTATAAACTAAAAGTAAAATCTAGTCGTTTAAATAAACAGGTTGAAAAAATTCAAAAACTTGTCATACTACAATAATAATTTATATTTGCTAACGAATTAATACGAATGTAGACGTATTAATATTTCAAAAATTGAACATGAAGAAACAAATTATAGCCTTAATGGCTCTTGTTACATTAAGTAACTCTTTTGCCCAAGATGGTACTGTAATATTACCTAATTCTAATGACAGTAGAGTAATTACTACAGGTTTACCTTTTATGTTAATTGCACCAGATGCAAGGTCTGCGTCTTTAGGAGATATGGGAGTCGCAACATCTGTCGATGGGTTTTCTCAACAATACAATCCGGCAAAATATGCATTTTCAGAAACTAAACAAGGGGTGAGTATCAGTTATACTCCATATTTAACTCGTTTAGTTAATGATATATCTTTAAGTTACGTAACGTACTTTAATAGAATAAACGAATACAGTGCATTTTCGGTAGGGCTTAAGTATTTTTCTTTAGGTGAAATTGTGTTAACTCAAGACGCAACATCAGAGGGTGTAGCTGTAAAACCAAATGAATATGCTATTGACGGAGCGTATACACTAAGATTGGGAGATCAGTTTTCTATGGCTGTCGCTATGCGCTATATGCGCTCTGCCTTAAAACTCCGTGCGCTTGATACTGGTGCTAATCCAGGAAGTACATTTGGCGCTGATATCACAGGTTATTACCAAAGTGAAGAAGAAGCTTACAATGATTTTAACGGACGTTGGAGATTAGGTTTTGCGATTCAGAATTTAGGCCCTAAATTTAAGTATGACGATGGTGGTGACGATGTGTTTCAACCAACAAACTTAAGATTAGGTGCTGGTTTCGATTTTATCTTTGATCAATACAGTAAACTTGCCCTGACGGGTGAGGTTACTAAATATTTGGTGCCAACGCCTCCAATTTATGGTAAAGAATATAACTATGATGACGAGAATGGGAATGGAGTTTATGATGATGGTGAAGAGTATGATAATCCTGTTAGCAATACTGATATTATTATTTCGGGTCAAGATCCTGATGTTAGTTTCTTAAATGGAGTGTTTCAATCCTTTGGAGATGCACCAGGTGGATTTAGCGAAGAGTTAAGAGAATTTACTTGGGCATTAAGTGCAGAATATACTTATCAAGATAATTTTTCATTCAGAACCGGATATTTTAATGAGGCAGATGATAAAGGAGCACGTAAGTTTTTTGCCCTTGGAGCAGGATTTAAATACACTACTATAAATGTGGATTTATCTTACTTATTCTCAGCGTCTAAAGTTCAAAGTCCTTTAGAAAATACGTTACGTTTTTCACTTACGTTTAATTTTGGTGACGGCGAATACGATGAATATTAAAAATTTATTACTAAATTGAGATATCAAAAACTATTGTTTACCAAAGCAATAGTTTTTTTGTCTAAACTAAACAGTAACATATGAAGGAAGTCAGAATAGAAACTACATTACAAGTCTACGATGATATCGATGAGCTTCCTAAAGCGCTTCAAGACTTAATGCATACGGCTATAGAAGCTAGAGAGAGTGCTTATGCACCGTATTCAAAATTTAATGTAGGTGCAGCTATTTTGCTCGATAATGATAGTGTGGTTATTGGAAGTAATCAAGAAAACGCTTGTTTCCCTTCTGGTTTATGCGCAGAACGTACGGCAATCTATTACGCAGGTGCAAAATATCCTAACGCTAAGATTTTAAAAATGGCGATTACAGCATCGTCTCAAAACCAAGTTACGGACAAACCTATTCCGCCATGTGGAGCTTGCCGTCAAGCTATAGCAGAATACGAAATAAAGCAAGAGCAACCTATAGAAATTTACTTCATGGGAGCACAAGGCAAGGTGATAAAATCTAATTCACTAGCCAATTTATTACCACTTCTTTTTGAAAGTTCAGTATTATAAGGTTTTCGTTGCAATAAATTCAGTAATCTCTTTTTTTTTTACGATATACTACTTCTTCATTATTGTCTAAAGTGTTATTTTTGTTATTCTATTTAAAAGAACTCATCATATAATGCAAAAAATAACCAAAGAAGTTTACCTAAAGTGGTACGAGGACATGTTGTTTTGGCGAAAGTTTGAAGATAAACTTGCCGCAGTGTATATTCAACAAAAAGTTAGAGGATTTCTACATTTATACAATGGACAAGAAGCCGTATTAGCAGGTGCCTTACATGCTATGGATTTAACTAAAGATAAAATGATTACAGCTTATCGTAATCACGTTCAGCCAATAGGTATGGGAGTAGATCCCAAACGTGTAATGGCAGAGTTGTTTGGAAAAGCAACAGGAACGTCGCAAGGTCTCGGTGGATCTATGCATATTTTTTCTAAAGAACACCGATTTTATGGAGGTCACGGTATTGTAGGTGGTCAAATTCCTTTAGGTGCAGGTATTGCTTTTGGTGATAAATATCACGATAAGGATGCTGTAACTATTTGTTGTTTTGGTGATGGAGCTGCAAGACAAGGTTCATTACACGAAACCTTTAATTTGGCTATGCTTTGGAATTTACCAGTCGTATTCGTTTGTGAAAATAATGGCTATGCGATGGGAACTTCAGTGGCACGTACAGCAAACCATACTGATGTATGGAAACTAGGTCTTGGCTATGATATGCCGTCTGGACCAGTAGATGGTATGAATCCTATAAAAGTTGCAGAAGCATTTGATGAAGCTATTCAGCGTGCAAGAAAAGGAGGTGGACCAACATTTTTAGAGGTTAAGACCTACCGTTATAGAGGTCACTCTATGTCTGATGCACAACATTACAGAACGAAGGATGAGGTTGAAGAATACAAAAAAATTGACCCAATTACTCAAGTTAAAGATATTATTCTTGAAAAGGAATATGCAACAGAAGCAGAATTAAAAGCTATTGACAAAGCTGTTAAGCAGCGTGTTTCAGAATGTGAGAAGTTCGCAGATGAATCTCCATTCCCAGATACCAAAGTTATGTACGATGTTGTATACGAACAAGAAGATTACCCATTTATAGACCACAAAATTAAGTAAGCTATGGCAGAAGTAATAAATATGCCGCGTTTAAGCGACACCATGGAAGAAGGAACCGTTGCCTCTTGGTTAAAAAAGGTAGGTGACAAAGTAGAAGAAGGAGATATTTTAGCCGAAATCGAAACGGATAAAGCAACTATGGAGTTTGAATCTTTTAACGAAGGAACATTACTTCATATTGGTATTCAAGAAGGAGAATCGGCAAAAGTAGATACGCTTTTAGCAATTATAGGAGAAGAAGGTGAAGATATTTCTAGCTATTTAAACGGAGAGGCCACATCAGAAGTTGCTGAAGAAACAGAGGATACAACACCTGAAACTTCTGAATCTGAAAGTTCAGATGCTGACCATGCACAAGAATTACCAGAAGGAGTTACTGTAGTTACCATGCCACGATTAAGTGATACTATGGAAGAAGGTACTGTAGCTTCTTGGTTAAAAAACGTAGGCGATGAAGTAGAGGAAGGCGATATTCTTGCAGAAATAGAAACGGATAAAGCGACAATGGAATTTGAATCATTCCAGTCCGGAAATTTATTACACATAGGCTTAAACGAAGGTGAGAGTGCTAAAGTAGATTCGTTATTAGCAATTATTGGTCCTGAAGGAACTGATGTATCCAATATTGCTAGAAACTTTAAGTCTGAAGGCTCGGAAGCTAAGAAAGAAACACCTAAAGCCGAGGTTAAGAAAGAAACACCAAAAGCTGAACCTAAAAAAGTTGAAGAAAAGAAAGAAGCTCCTAAGTCTTCAGTATCTAATACAACATCAACTTCAGGCCGTATTTTTGCATCTCCATTAGCTAAAAAAATGGCTAATGAAAAAGGTGTAGATTTAAACCAGGTAAAAGGTACAGGTGAGAATGGCAGAATTGTAAAGAAAGATATTGAAAACTTTACACCTGCTGCTCAAAATGCTTCAATAGGAAAATTTGTAGCTACAGGTCAAGAGGATTTTGATGAAGTGCCTAATTCAAATATGCGTAAGGCAATTGCTAAAAACTTGGCTAAATCTAAGTTTACAGCACCACATTATTATTTAAATGTGGAATTTGATATGGAAAACGCTATTGCATTTAGACAACAGTATAATTCTATTCCAGATACCAAGATTTCATATAACGATATGATTGTGAAAGCTTGTGCTTTAGCTTTAAAACAACATCCACAAGTTAACTCGCAGTGGTTTGATGATAGAATGCGATTGAATAATCACGTTCATATTGGTGTAGCTGTTGCGGTACCAGATGGTTTATTAGTACCAGTGGTTAAATTTGCAAACGAGCAAAGTTTACCACAAATTGGTGCCGCTGTAAGAGAATTTGCAGGTAAAGCCAGAAATAAGAAACTAGCATTAGATGAAATGGAAGGTAGTACATTTACCGTTTCTAACTTAGGTATGTTTGGTATCGATAGTTTTACGTCTATTATTAATCAGCCTAATTCAGCTATTTTATCAGTTGGAAACATAGTAGAAAAGCCAGTGGTTAAAAACGGACAGATTGTTGTTGGTAATACCATGAAGTTATGTTTAGCTTGTGACCATAGAACAGTTGATGGAGCTACAGGTGCACAATTCCTTCAAACATTAAAAGGCTATATTGAAAATCCATTAACAATGGTTGTGTAGTGTTTTGATATAGAGTCTGATAAAGACTATTGATAATATAATCCTGATTTGATCATTTTTCAAATCAGGATTTTTTTATCTTTAAACGCAAATTATTATTTATGAAAAAAATTATACCATTTTTTATTTTACTTCTTATTTATAGCTGTAAAACTAGTGTAAAATCCGACTCAGAGTCAATTACAATTACTGCTGAAGAATTGGAATCTATGGTATCTTATTTAGCGTCTGATGATTTAAATGGTCGTGATACGGGATCAGAAGGTATTGATAAAGCTGCTAATTATTTAGAAAATCAATTAAAGTCATATAATGTAAAACCATATTTCGAAACCTATAAAGATGAATTTAAAGTTGGTGATTTAGATGCTTTTAATGTCGTAGGTGTCATTGAAGGCAATGATGCAGATTTGAAAGATGAATTTGTGATAATTGGTGCCCATTATGATCATATCGGTATTTCAAAGAAAATAGTACAAAACGATTCCATTGCTAATGGTGCGAATGATAATGCTGCAGGCACAAGTTCGGTTTTAGCTATGGCAAAATATTTCGCGGCTAAAAAAAATAATAAACGCAGTTTGATGTTTGTGTTTTTTTCGGCTGAAGAAAAAGGATTACTAGGATCTAAACATTTGGCCAATAAATTAAAATCAGAAAATTTAGATCTTTATACTATGGTGAATATGGAAATGATTGGTGTACCTTTTGTAGATAGAGATTATGTTGCCTTTGTAACAGGATATGATAAATCTAATATGGCTAATAAAATGAACGAGTATTTGGGGTCTAATTTGCTTGGTTTTTCAGAAATTTCAAAAAAATATAACTTATTTCGTCAATCGGATAATGCGGCATTTTACGATGCATTTAAACTTCCTTGTCATACTATTTCGTCTTGCGATTTATCTAATTACGATTATTACCATCATGTCGATGATGAAGCGGATAAATTAGATTATAAACACATGGCAAGTCTAATTAATGGGATTATTCCTGGTATAGAGAAAATGAGTAATACAGCAACTAAGGAAATTGTTTTAAAAGATGAGTAAAAATATAATAGTTACAGGTACAAGTCGTGGTATAGGGTTTGAATTGGTTCATTTATTAGCAAATCAAGGTCATAATGTTTTAGCGTTATCTCGCAATGCAAAACCAGTGTCTAATCTTAACTTTGATAATATTTCATCATTTGCATTTGATTTGTGTAATGAAGAAGATTATCAAAACGTGGCCGATTTTATAAAAAATGAATGGAAACACGTTGATATTTTAATAAATAATGCAGGCGCTATTTTAAATAAACCGTTTGCCGATACTACATTTAAGGATTTTGAAAAAATATATCAGACCAACGTATTTGGGGTTGCAGAATTAACAAGAGTGGTGATTCCGTTTATGAAAAGTAACGGACATGTGGTTACAATGAGTTCTATGGGAGGCATACAAGGTAGTATGAAGTTTGCTGGCTTATCGGCTTACAGTTCTAGTAAAGGTGCTGTGATTACGTTGACTGAATTGTTAGCAGAAGAATATAAAGAAACAGGGCCTCAGTTTAATGTGTTAGCATTAGGTGCTGTACAGACTGAAATGTTAGCCGAAGCATTTCCTGGGTATAAAGCACCAACGACAGCTATAGAAATGGCAAGGTATATTCAAGACTTCGCATTAACAGGAAATACATATTATAACGGAAAGGTATTGCAGGTTTCTAATTCCACTCCTTAACAACTATTTAATCGTTTGTAAAACGTTGAAGTTTATTTTGTGCTGAAGTTAGTTCTGCTTTTAAATAATCAATTTTTTCTAAAAGGTTCAAAACGGTATCGATACCTTCAAAATTAAGTCGTAATTCTTGGTGTAATCGAATCATTTTTTCGATATCAGCCATTTTATCTTGATGAATACAATGTGTTTTTTCAACCGATACGACTTCGATAAGTCCATAGTCTTTTAACCCATTAAAAAATGACATTTCTATTTTATAATGGGTACATAAACTAGGTAGTGGTATTAAATGTTTATTCTGCATAGCTATTGTAGTTTTGCCAGTTCTTTAAAAAGTTCTTTTTCTTTATCCGATAGGGTTTTTGGTAATTCAATATTATAAGTAATATACAAATCACCAAACTGTCCTTCTTTTTTGTATTTAGGGAAGCCTTTACCTTTTAATTTTACACGAGTGCCGTTTTGAGTTAATGGTTTTATATTTAATTTTACTTTGCCGTCAAAGGTAGTAACGGTAATGTCTCCGCCTAAAATAGATTTATACAAATCAATATTTACAGTCTTGTATAGGTTTGCGCCATCTCGTTTAAATTCGGTATTGTTGGTAATGATAAATTCTATAAGTAAATCTCCATGAGGACCACCATTTCTACCTTCTCCTCCTTTGCCTTTGACTTTTATAATTTGGCCATTGGTTATTCCGGCTGGTATGGTAAGTCGTATATTTTTTCCGTTAACGGTTAATACACGTTTTTCTGTAGTGTAAACATCTCTTAGGTCGAGTTGTAATTGAGCATTAAAATCTTGACCTCTAAATTTTGTTCCCCCATCTCTATAATCAAACCCACCTCCAAACATAGATTCAAAAAAATCAGAGTAATCACTTCCTTCAAATTCTTGTGAACCAGAAGAACGTTGATACTGTTGTTGAGACTGATGCTGCTGTTGTTTTTGAGCTTCCTCATAAGCCTCGCCATGCTGCCAATTTTCACCGTATTTATCGTATTTTTTACGATTATCGTCGTTACTTAAAACTTCGTTGGCTTCATTAATTCTTTTGAACTGTAATTCCGCTTCTTTATCATTAGGGTTTAAATCAGGATGATATTTTCTAGCCAATTTTCGATAGGCCTTTTTTATATCATTTTTGGTAGCACTTTTATCTACACCAAGTATTTTATAATAGTCAACAAATGCCATAATCTTAAAATCTGAATATAATTTTGAGTATTTATTCAATATTGTCTAGCTAAGTTAATGTTTTTTTACACCATCTTCAAGAGGTGTGTTATGATTTAAAATGTAATCTGATATGTTTGTTATAGTATTGAAAATCTGATCCATTGATGGTTCTTGAATATTATACTAAAAGTTAATTAAATGTTAATTCTTATTTTTTATATTTATAAAAAAAATATAGTATGCATAGAAAATTACGTAATAAAACATTCTTTTTAGGTCTCATTTTTATATTGCTTTTTATGGCTGAAAACGGATTTGCTCAAGAATTTATACATGTGGAAAATACGGTAGGCTTAGGCGTACTCGAAGAAAATAATGGAGCAGCGGTTGCAGATTTTGATGGAGATAATGATTTAGATGTTTTTGTAGTTGCAAAGGCACAGGATGACCCAAATAGCCCCAAAACAATAAGTCGTCTATTTCAAAATAATAATGATGGCACATTTACGGATGTAACTGAAACAGCTGGCTTTCTTAATTTATTAACTCTAGAAGAAGGCGGTAGTGAGTATTTTGGTTTAGCGGGTCATAAAGCAGGCGCGTTTTGGGGCGATTATAACAATGATGGATTTCCTGATTTATTCTTAACAAATTCCCTTAAAGTTCAACTCTGGAAAAACTTAGGTGATGGTACATTTTCGAATATCACTGAAACGGCAGGATTTGTACCTACTAACCTATGCAGATATACTGGGGCAACTTGGTTTGATTATAATAACGACGGCTTTTTAGATATTTATATTAATGATTGGAATGGCTGTGGGAGTAATATACTCTATAAAAACAATGGAAATGACACTTTTACAGATGTAACAGTCGCAGTAGGTCTTTTTACGAGTCAGGGTAGACCAAGTTATACGGCACTACCTTTTGATTTTAATGAGGATGGTTTTATGGATTTATTGGTTTCAAACGACCTAAGTAAAGCAAATTACCTTTATATAAATGACAATGGTAACACTTTTTTGGATGAAGCTGTAGCTTATGGAGCAAATACTATGGGAGATGATATGGGAATAGCCATGACTGACTATAATCGTGATGGAGATTTTGATATATATATAACAACTATTGATCAGAATTTCTTTCTAGATAATAATGGTGATAATACATATACAGAAGTCGCCAGTGAACTCGAAGTTAATAATACAGGATGGTCTTGGGGTGTTAAATTCGCTGATTTTGATTTGGATGGTGATGAAGATCTATTTATAGTTAATGGTTTCGATTTTGGTAACAGAGATGAAGAGCCTAATTATTATTATCGAAGTAGTTTTGCTCAAGGTGAAGATAAATTTCAGAATGTATCATCTCAATTAGAACTTAATGAAGTTACGATTAGTGTAGAGGCACTTGATTGGGATTATGACAATGATGGAGATATTGACATATTTGTCACTAATAGTGACAGGCCATCATATTTATATGAAAATAAAACCTTAAATTTTGATACCACTGATCCTCAAGTACATTTTTTCAAAGTTATATTAGAAGGTACTGTTTCTAACCGTGATGCTATTGGCACTACGCTCACTCTTACAACAGAAGATGGAAGTTTAAAGCGATATTATTCTGGTGTTGGGGTCTTAAGCCAGAGTTTGAAAGCAGTACATTTTGGGTTAGGAGGAGTTACCGATATTACAACTTTAGAAATTCAGTGGCCCTCAGGTTTAATAGAAACTTTTAATAATTTAAATGCAGATGTTACTATAAAAGCCACTGAAGGAGAAGGGTATGAGGTGTTAGATATTCTCCCAAGTCAAAAGGTTTACGGATGCATCGATCCATTGTCATGTAACTATAATCCTGATGCTACGTTGTCCGATGGTACTTGTAGTTATTTAGAATCTAATGTTATTGTGGGGAACATGTCTTCAGCTTTTTTAAATTCCGAAACCTACACGTATGCTATTGGGAATAACTCCATAGCCAATTGGCAAGTGGTTGGTGGCGAAATAGTAAACGGACAAGGGACTGATACCATTACAGTGAAATGGCACTTAGAGGAATCGGGTTATTTGTCCGTTATAGAAATAGGTGAGAATTGCAATAGTATTGAAGTTACTGCGGAAGTGAGTTTAGATCTGGATACTTTATCCGAGGATATCTCTATCGCTCGCTTGTGGAATGAAGCCTTATTAGAAGCCATAAGAAGGGATTATGCAAGACCAACAATTCATGCCCGCAATTTGTTTCATTCAAGTGTTGCTATGTATGATGTTTGGGCAATTTATGATGAGGTCGCCAAGCCATACTTAATAGGGAATACAGTGCACGACTTTAATAGTACGCTATCTGATTTTGTACCTTTAGAAAGCCTCGAAGAATCTAAAGAAAAGGCAATTAGTTTTGCGATGTATCGCCTGTTGTCCCATCGATTTCAGAATTCACCAAATTTAGAAGTTACTCAAGCCAGATTCGATTTGTTAATGGATAAAATGGGTTATGATACCTCTTTTACTTCCTTATTATATGAAGATGGAAATGCAGCAGCTCTAGGAAATTTTGTAGCGCAAACATTAATAGATTATGGTTTACAAGATGGTTCTAGAGAAGCTACAGGTTATGATAATGCCTTTTATCAACCCGTAAATTCACCCTATGTTTTAGATTTAGAGAATGAACCCATTAACGACCCTAACCGCTGGCAGCCTTTAAGTTTAGAAACTTTTATAGATCAAAGTGGAAATATTATAGAAGGTAGCGTTCCTCCATTTTTAAGTCCAGAATGGGGAAATGTTGCGGCTTTTGCATTAACAGATGAAGATAAAGTAACTTATGAAAGAGACGGAAATAGTTTTCATGTTTATCATGACCCTTCTAATCCACCAAAAATTAGTACAACGGCACATACCATAGAAAGTGAAGCTTATAAATGGGGTTTTTCAATGGTTTCCGTATGGCAATCACATTTAGATCCTAATGATAACGTGATGTGGGATATTTCTCCTAACGCTATAGGGAATGTAGATATCAGTACATTCCCTACGGATTATGCAGATTTTTCAGATTTCTACAATTTTTTTGATGGTGGAGCCAATAGTAATGGGCACGCTATTAACCCATATACAGGGAATCCTTATGAATCTAATATTGTACCACGAGGTGATTATACAAGAGTATTAGCTGAATTTTGGGCAGACGGACCAGATTCGGAAACACCACCAGGTCATTGGTTTTCTCTTTTGAATTATGTGAACGATCATCCAGCTTTTGAAAAACGCTTTCAAGGTGAAGGTGAAATTTTAGATCCATTAGAATGGGATGTGAAAGCTTATTTTATTTTAGGTGGAGGAATGCATGATGCAGCAATTTCTGCGTGGAGCATCAAGGGATGGTATGATTATATTAGACCAGTATCTGCATTACGTTACATGGCAGAACAAGGTCAAAGTACAGATTCAACTCGAGATAATTATAGTGTATCTGGCATTGAATTAATAGATGGCTATATCGAAATTGTTGAAGAAGGTGATGATTTAGCTGGAGATAATGGCCAAAATATTGGAAAAATAAAGATGTATACTTGGAAAGGGCATGATTATATTGATAACACAGAGACAGATCAAGCAGGAGTCGGTTGGATTTTAGCTGAAGATTGGTATCCTTATCAAAGACCTACTTTTGTAACACCTCCTTTTGCAGGATATGTGTCTGGGCATTCCACCTATTCGAGAACAGCAGCAGAGTTAATGACATTTATAACAGGTGATGCGTATTTTCCAGGTGGGTTAGCTGAATTTGTAGCGAGAAAAAATGAGTTTTTAGTTTTTGAAGAAGGACCTTCGCAAGATGTGGTGCTGCAATGGGCAACGTATAGAGATGCTTCAGATCAAACTAGTTTAAGCCGTATTTGGGGAGGTATCCATCCGCCAGCTGATGATATTCCTGGTCGATTTGTAGGACAAGTCATAGCTGAAGAAGTGTTTGATTTTGCCATTCCTTATTTTGTTGGTGAAAACTTGCATGTAGTTGACGTAAAACAAAATATAGGCGTGTATCCTAATCCTACAACAAATAGAGAGCTACATATTACAAATACCGGAACCGAAGATGTTATTGCGATTTTTGATATGCGTGGACGTAGAATAGAAATCGAAAATAGTAGTTATAATGCAATGACTAATACCACCAGTATAAAATTATCTTCGGCAGATATCGGATTATATCTGTTAAAGGTAAATGCATATTCTAAAATAATTATGGTAAATAATTAATCATTCAAGTTTGTGAATACCGATAACTTCAAACCAGTGTAAACCATCGTATTCCGAGTATTAAAAAAGACATTTACAGGAGAATTAAAAGAAAAGCTGTCTTTAGGTTGGTTTATTTTGGCCATATATAACCATTGGACTAATACTTTTGTTTTGATAAAGAAAAGAGTTAGAAAATAATAATATATCTATTATTTTTGTTTCAATGCAAACATCACTTTTTAATTATATACCAAGTGCTTCTCAATCAATGATTACCGAGCTTTTAGCCGATGATAATTTAATCGTAAAAGTAAAAGACGAACGGAGAACACGTCATGGTGATTATAGAGAATTACCAAATGGTAAACATCAAATAACTGTAAATTCAAATCTCAATACCTATCGGTTTTTAATGACTTTAATTCATGAAATTGCACATTTCACTGCGTATAAAAAATATGGAAGAACCATTAAACCACATGGTAAAGAGTGGAAACTCACATTTCAACATTTAATGTTACCTTTTTTAAGGCCTGATATATTTCCTTCAGAATTACTACCATTGTTAGCTAAACATTTTAAAAACCCCAAAGCATCTAGCGATACAGATGCAAATTTGTCATTAGCATTAAAACAATATAATGAGGTGAATGATAAGACCTATGTTTTTGAAGTGCCTTTTGGTGAGTCGTTTAAATTATATAATGGAAGAGTGTTTAAACAAGGAAAACAAAGAAGAAAACGGTTTGAATGTTTAGAAGTTAGCACAGGAAAGTTATATTTGTTTAATCCTAATGCAGAAGTTGAATTATTAAGTTATGAAGAATAAGAATTATTACGCCATATTAATGGCAGGTGGAGTAGGATCTCGATTTTGGCCCGTGAGTACACAAAATTTCCCAAAGCAGTTTCACGATATGCTTGGTACTGGTGATACATTGATACAAAAAACCTTTAATCGTTTGGCTCGATTAATACCGGAAGAGAATATATTTATTTTAACTAACGAACGCTATAACGATCTTGTTTTTCAGCAACTACCAAATGTTACTAAAAGACAAGTGGTTTTAGAACCAGCCATGCGTAATACAGCTCCTTGTATTTTATATGCAGCATTAAAAATTCAGAAGGAAAATAAAGATGCCGTAATGATTGTTGCACCAAGTGATCATTGGATTGAAGATGAACAAGCCTTTACCAATAATGTAAAAACAGCTTTTGATCATTGTGCTTCTAATGATGCGTTAATGACGCTAGGTATTACACCGACTTTTCCTAACACAGGCTATGGCTATATTGAATATAATAAATCTACAAATCAAGACATAAAACCTGTTAATCAATTTAGGGAAAAACCAGATTACGAAACCGCAAAATCTTTTATAAATCAAGGGAATTTTTTGTGGAATGCAGGAATTTTTATGTGGAGTGCTACTTCAGTAATTTCAGCTTTTAAAAGAAATCAGCCAGAATTGTATCAGTTATTTAAAAGTGGTTATGATGTGTATAATACAGAATTAGAAGATGATTTTATCAGAGATAATTATGAGAAGGCAGAAAATATATCTGTGGATTATGCTCTAATGGAAAAGAGTGATAACGTCTATGTGATTCCTGCAAATTTTGATTGGAATGATCTTGGGACTTGGGGAAGTCTATATGATAAATTAGAAAAAGACGATGCTAATAATGCTGTTGTGAATGCAAAAACCTTATTGGAAGACGCTAACGGTAATATGATTCGTTCTAAAAAAGATAAAGTTGTGGTTATCGATGGACTAAAAGATTATATAGTTGTAGACAAAGACGAAGTTTTACTTATCTTTCCTAAAGCTAAAGAACAAGATATTAAAAAAGTGCTTCAAAACGTGAAAGCCTCTTTTGGGGAAGAATACGGTTAGACTATGAGTGACGAAAATAAATTCAATTTCTCCGAGGACGATAAAATTTCTCAGATGCATAAGGAGAATGTCGTTGAAGAAAAAAAAGCCGCTGTAAAAAAAGACGCTCAAGGCCTGTTTGCCAGTGTAAAAACATTTCTCAATGAGCTCTTAGATTTTAGGGATGATACTGATAGAGATGCTACGATTTCGGCTATTAAAGCAGATATCCCTTTTAAAGGTGCAACTGCTTGGATTTTAATTTGTTCTATATTTGTCGCCTCAATTGGTCTAAACGCTAACTCCACAGCTGTAGTAATTGGTGCCATGTTAATTTCACCGTTAATGGGGCCGATTTTAGGTATAGGTATGTCCATTGCTCTAAATGATATTGATACCCTAAAAAAATCATTAATCAACTTAGCTACAATGATTGTGCTAAGTTTATTAGCGGCCTATTTGTTTTTTAAGTTTTTCCCTTCTGCCGATATTATGACAAATGAGCTTTTTGGTAGAACAAAACCAGATTTAAGAGATGTTTTAATCGCATTTTTTGGTGGTGCAGCACTCATTATTGCTAGAACTAAAAAAGGAACAATAGCCTCCGTAATATTTGGGGTTGCTATTGCTACAGCACTTATGCCTCCTTTATGTACTGCAGGTTATGGATTAGCACATAATTGGGAGATCTTTGTTGGAGCCATGTATTTGTTTACCATTAATACCATATTTATTGCTTTAGCAACGTTCTTGGTATTGAAGGTGTTACGTTTTCCAATGCTTAAATATGCCAATTCAAAAAAACGTAAAAGAATTGCGCAATTGGCTTCATTAATAGCTGTTTTGGTGATGGCACCAGCTATTTGGACGTTCATTAATTTTATAACTCAGAGTGGGTTAGAAGGTGATTATGAAAAATTTCTTAAGGAAGAAGTGAAATCTAATAACGAATTATGGTTTCAAAATGCTATTCCACATTGGGAAGATGAGGAAATTATCCTATATTTTAATGGTGAAATTACTGAAGCTACGGTCACAGACTTAGAAAATGAAATTAAGAATTATCCGAAAATTAAAGATTTCAATTTGGTAATAAAAGGAAATAAATACAGAAGTATTGATAAAATTTCCGATGCTTATGATCGTGCGATAAAAGATTTAGATCAGAAAGATTTAATTATTAATGGGCTTCAAGAGCAAATTGAAGATTTAAAATTAAACATTACCAACCTTAATAAACAAATAGAATCTAAAAGCACCAATCAGAATGCAGTTTCCTTTAGTACGTTATCTCGCGATGCGAAGATTAAATTCAGTGATTTGGAGTATTTTGGCTATGCTAAAATGTTAGAATCTAAAGATTTTATTAATATAGACACTGTTACTGTTGCTAATGTGAGATGGAAACTAGAACTTGAGGATAGCTTGGTGTCGGTTAAAGAACGTAGTTTACAGACCTGGTTAAAAAACAAACTAAAAGTAGATACGGTATTTATAAAACGAAACTAAAGCTTACTCGCTTTCTTCAAGATACATTTTACGTACTTTTCTAAATAATTCAGAAGAATAAACAAAGTTGGTTACCGCTTCGTTTTCAGTTCTAAATATGGTTTCACTAGAGCCTTCCCACTCTAAAAGTCCGTTTTTTAAGAAAACTATTTTCTCTCCAATTTCCATAACAGAGTTCATATCATGGGTGTTAACGACTGTGGTGATATTGAACTCGTCAGTAATTTCTTGAATAAGGTTATCTATAACGATAGCTGTTTTTGGGTCGAGACCAGAGTTAGGTTCATCACAAAATAGGTACTTTGGTCTGTTAACTATAGCTCTTGCAATAGCAACACGTTTTTGCATTCCGCCTGAAGCTTCACTAGGCATCTTTTTATGTGCATTATCTAGGTTAACGCGTTTTAACACCTCGTCAACGCGATCTTCCATTTCACTTTTACTTTGTTTTGTAAACATGCGCAATGGGAACATTACGTTTTCTGCAATAGTCATAGAGTCAAATAAGGCGCTTCCTTGAAAAACCATACCCATTTCTGAACGCAAATTGGTTTTTTCATTTCGTGATAATTTGCTGAAATTTTTGCCTTCATAAGAAATAGAACCACTTTCATATTCAAATAGTCCAAGTAAACATTTTAAAAATACCGTTTTCCCAGATCCACTTTGCCCTATAACTAGGTTGGTTTTACCTTTATTAAATGTTGTAGTGATACCTTTTAAAATTTGAGTATTTCCAAACGATTTTTTTAAGTCTTTAACTTCTATCATAATTAGCCGAGCAATATACTGGTTAGTAAAAAGTTGACAAGTATTATTAATACACTTGTCCAAACAAAAGAAGTTGTACTTGCTTTACCAACTTCTAGTGCACCACCTTTCATAAAATAACCATAAAAAGAGGGTATCGTTGCCAATAAAAAAGCGAAAACGAAGGTTTTTATAAAGGCGTAAATAAAGTGAAAAGGAATAAAATCTAACTGTACTCCTTCTATGTAATTTTCCATGGTACCATAACCGCCATACACACAAGCCATAAGTCCGCCTAAGATGCCTAAGAACATAGCAATTGAAATGACAAATGGATAAAGTGTTAAAGCAATAAATTTTGGAAACACCAAATAATTAATGGCGTTAATTCCCATAACTTCTAAAGCATCAATTTGTTCTGTAACACGCATGGTCCCAATACTCGAGGTAATAAAAGAGCCCACTTTACCAGCCATTATTATGGAAATAAATGTTGGTGCAAATTCTAATATAATAGATTGTCGGGTTGCGAAGCCAACCAAGTATTTGGGCATTAAAGGGCTTGTCATATTCAGCGATGTTTGTATTGCTACAACACCACCGACAAAAAACGAAATAAAGGCGACAATACCGAGCGATCCTATAATGAGATCATCAATATCTTTTAAAATTAAAGGTTTCATCACTGACCATTTGGTAGGTCTGCGAAAAATATCTTTAATCATTATAAAATAGGTGCCTATATTGTGCAGATAAGTTATGGGTGTTTTCATTAATGCTAAAGTATAAAAAATGATTAGTTATTAATGTTAATTTAAACTAAGATAATTTAAAAATTGTATTTTTGAGACTCAAATTAAAGACTGATTTAGATGAAAAATATCTTCTCCATAATTGTTGTTTTTTTAATTCTTTCCTCTTGTGGAGCACAAAATACGACGACAGAAATAAATAAGAAAACTTCTGATTTGGAATCTACGAAAAGACCAAAATTAGTGGTTGGTATTGTTGTAGATCAAATGCGTTACGATTACCTCACACGGTTTGCATCACAATATGGAGATGGTGGTTTTAATCGTATGATAAATGAAGGATTTAACTGTAAAAATAATCACTTTAATTATGTTCCAACTTACACAGGTCCTGGGCACGCTTCTGTGTATACAGGGACGACGCCAAAAAATCATGGTATAATTGGTAACAATTGGTATGATAAAGAAATTAAAGAAATGGTGTATTGTGCAAGTGATGCTGATGTAACGTCAATAGGGACCGAAGATAAAGCAGGTAAAATGTCACCACACAGAATGCAGACCACCACATTTGGAGATGAAAACAGATTGTTTACCCAAGGACAAGGGAAAACTATTGGTATAGCGTTAAAGGATAGAGGGGCAATTTTACCAGCAGGTCATACTGCAAATGCAGCGTATTGGTTTCATGGTAAAGATGAAGGTCGTTGGATATCGAGTTCCCATTACATGTCAGAATTACCAAAATGGGTTTTAGATTTTAATGCGTCCACACAAGCCGAATCCTATTTAAAAGAATGGAATACTTACTATGATATTTCAACGTATATTGAGAGTGGAGTAGATGAGAATACATTTGAAGGTGGTTTTAAAGGGAAAGACCAGGCGACCTTTCCATACGATTTAAAAGCTTTAAGTAAAGATAACAGAGGTTATGATATCTTGAAAGCAACACCTTATGGTAATAGCTTGACTACAGATTTTGCGTTGGCTGCAATTAAGGCCGAAAATTTAGGACAAGATCAGATTACAGATGTTTTAGCCGTGAGTTATTCGGCAACGGATTACGTTGGTCATAATTTTGGGGTTAACTCAAAAGAAATTGAAGATACCTACATTCGTTTGGATAAAGACTTAGAGCGTTTATTCCAATATTTAGATACTACGGTAGGTAAAGGTGAGTATACTGTGTTTTTAACGGCAGATCACGGTGCAGTAGATGTGCCTTCTTACTTACATTCATTAAAAGTGCCGGCAGGTTATGTTAACAATACGGATAGAAAAGCTATGTTCAACGCTTTTTTAAAAGCCACATACGGCACTGATTCTATCGTAGAAAATATTAGTAACGACCAAGTATTTATCAATAGAGATAAGGTTAAGGAATTGGGGTTAAAACTTAGTGACGTACAAGAAACGATTGCTATGGAACAATTAAGTTACCTAAATGTATCAAAAGTCTATACAGCGACAACAATGAGTACTACTAGTTTTTCTGAGGGTATAGAGGCTTTATTGCAGAATGGTTTTAATCAAAAACGTTCAGGTGATATTTTATTGGTAAATGATACGTCTTTCATTTCTTACGGAAAAACAGGATCCACACATGGTAGTGGTTTAAACTATGATACACATGTACCTTTGTTATTTTTTGGAAAAGGCATTAAGCATGGAGAAACATATGATAAAACCGTAATTCCTGATATTGCAGCTACAATGTCAGCGCTTTTAGGTATTAGTTTTCCGAATGGAGCAACAGGCCAGCCTTTAGGGTATGTGATAGATTAATTTCTTATTTTGAAGCGAAAACCGATTTACACCATAATTGCTGTCATTATTGTGATTGGCATTTACAGCTATGAGCATTTTTTAGACTCTAAAGAAAAAGCGGAAGTTGTTGAAGAAGGTGAAACACTAAAAGAAAATACGAATCAATATTTTTTACCAACAAGTACAACAGGTCAAGTTGTACACCATCAGAATTATTCATTATCATATAGTGAGACTCATGAGCAACCCGAATGGGTGGCGTATGAATTAAAAGCGTCACACCTTAGTTCTACAATCCACAAACGCCCTTATTTTGAAATCGATAATGCTGTAAAAACAGGAGCGGCACATTGGCGAAATTATAAAAACTCAGGTTACGATAGAGGGCATTTATGTCCTGCTGCTGATAGACGGTTTACGCAAGACGCGCACGACGAAACTTTTTTGACGAGTAATATAAGTCCACAAGAACATAAATTTAATGCTGGTGTTTGGAATCGTTTAGAACAGAAAGTACGCTATTGGGCAAAAAAGAATGATGGTGTTTTTGTAGTGACAGGTGGTGTTTTAAAAGGTAATATGAAAAGCATAGGTGATGAAGACGTTTCAGTGCCTAATCAATTTTATAAAGTGATTTTAGATAATACCAATGCAAAAATTAAGATGCTAGCATTTTTAATGGATCATAAAGATTCAGGTTTATCTTTATATAAATTTGTGGTGTCAGTTGATACTATTGAAACATTGACAGGAATTGATTTTTTTCCAGAATTAGAAGACTCCATTGAAAATAAACTGGAAGCGTCTAGCAGTTATAAAAGTTGGAGCTTTTAAATTTTTCCGAACTCGATAATTTCAGAGTCGTCTAATAAACAGGGTTCAAGGAATTGGGCTTTGGATTTTTATTTTTGGAATTTCTTAAAGATGCCTTTCCATCGCAAATTCCTAATAAATAGCCCTTCATCTTTAGAAACTAGAAAATCTACTTTCTGAGATTTTGCTTTAAAATAACCAGACATATAATCTCTAAATAATTGATAATTTCCTTTTTTGTAAGCTAATTTTAATGCCGAAATCAAAGTTATCCAAAAACCATAACGCATTTTAAACATGGCTTCACCTTGTAAATATTTAGAGGCTTTGTTGTAAGATTGTCCTGTTGGTTTTAAATGCTTCACGTTAAGGCTCTCATCAGTTAGAATTTCCCAGCCATGGTATTTAGCAAGTAATTCGTCCACCGTATCCCAACCCATGGACGGTTTCAGTTTGCCTATTTGAGAAAAGCAATCTTTTCTATAAGCCTTAAGTGCGCCTCTAATATGGTCTTTGTTCGTTAGGTTTTCAAGAATCCAATCTCCATTTTTTTCAATATAACAGAACCCAGAAGCCATACCTAATTGTTTATTCGAATTGAAATGGTTAGCTAATGTTTCCAAATAATTAGAAGGAAAGATAAGGTCTGCATCAAATTTACAGATAATGTCGTAGTCATCATCTAATGATTCTAACCCTTTATTAAAGGCATTTATGATTTTTGATCCAGGTAGATGTTTGTCTGAAGATTGTGAATTGATTAAGGTTATCCATGAGTGCTTGGATGCATAGCCTTCAACAATGGTTCGTGTGTTATCTGAAGAATGATCATTTACAACAACAACCTGTTTTGGTAGCAGCGTTTGCATCACTAAAGACTCCAAAGTGTCACCAATGTAATCTTCTTCGTTATGCGCAGGGATGATGATGTGGAAGTTCAAAATTGAAATCTATTTTTTCAAAGTTAAACTCTTTCTGCATAAACAATATAATATCTCGGAGTAAAACGTCTTAAGATGGGTCTAATACCTAATTTATTTACAGGATTGGTCCACTTTTGTCGGTCTTTAATCTCCCACCCTGTTTTCTCTAATAGCCAATCGAGTTGCCAATCTTCAAACTCATGATAATGCCTGTCTAACATATCTGTTTTACTTCTATAAGCGGAAGAAAACCATAATTTTAAAGGCACACTAATTACAATTTTATCGGTTTTAATCGCTTTTAAAACTTCATAAGGAGAAAGCAGATGTTCAAAAATCTCAAAAGCTGTGACAACCTTAGCCGCTGAATTTTTAATCGTTGAGGTGTCTTCATCTAAATCTTCACCAGTTGTGTTTTTAACCGAATAACCTTGAGAAATCATTATTTCAGAAAATGGATTTTTTACACCTAAATCTAAAATCGTTTCAGAGGTGTCAATGTGTTTCTGTAAAAATTGAAGCGTTAGTTTAAAGCGTTTATTTGGAAAAGTGTTTTCGTACATTTAAGTGTGTTATGAAATTTTAATACTCATAAACAATAGCATTAATATTCATACCAGCACCTACACTTGCAAAAATAATAACGTCACCTTTATGAATCTCTTGATTTTCTACCTGCCCTTTTAAAATCATATCAAACAACGTTGGTACAGTTGCAACGCTAGAATTACCGAGCATATTGATAGTCATTGGCATGATGCCATCTGGCATTTTCATGTTATGTAATTTATAAAAGCGATTTATAATGGCTTCATCCATTTTTTCATTAGCCTGATGAATCAATATTTTTTTGACATCTTTAATGGCTACACCACTTTTATCAAGGCAAGATTTTAATGCTTTAGGTACATTAGAAAGTGCAAATTCATAAATTTTACGACCATACATTTTAATGTATTTACGGTTATCTTTACTTTGCTTATCATTTGTTTCACCAAAGAAAATATAATGCGCTTCATCAAAGGCGAAGGTTGCAGATTCATGAGCTAAAATGCCACCTTCAATGTCACTTTGCTCTATAATAGCAGCGCCAGCACCATCACTGTAAATCATAGAATCTCTATCGTGTTTATCTATAACGCGCGATAAGGTTTCAGACCCAATGACTAAGCAACGTTTTGCTATGCCTGATGAAATAAATGCTTTTGCTTGTATAACACCTTCAATCCAACCTGGACAACCAAAAAGTAAATCGTAGCCTACGCATTTTGGATTTTTAATTTTAAGTAAGTGTTTTACGCGAGATGCTATGCTCGGAACCGTATCGCTTTGTTCAGAGTTATGCAATACATCACCATAATTATGAGCAACAATAATGTAATCTATCGTTTCTCTATCAATAGTTGCATCTTCAATGGCTTTTTCGGCAGCAAAGGATGCGATATCAGAATTACTAAGGTCTTGTGTTACATACCTTCGTTCTCTAATGCCTGTAATGGCTTTAAATTTTTCTACAATAACTTCATTTGAATTCTTAATTGTAGATCCATCTGCATTTAAAAATTGATGATTATAAAAGTTCTCGTTTTTCTCTATATAACTTGGTATATAGCTTCCTGTCCCAGTGATTTTAATCCCCATCATAATTTATTTTCGTAATAACAAATTTAATCATTATTGAAGAGCTTTCGTTGTAGGATAGTTTTAAAGATTCAATTTTTAATAAATTCATAAAAATTGCAGTCTGTCACTATATAAAACGTAAAAAAGTATTCAAAATGAATACTTTTTTACGTTTTATGTGCTTTTAATTAAGCTTCCATATAGGCTTCTATAGGTTCGCAGCTACAAACTAAATTTCGATCTCCATAAGCGTCGTCTACACGTCTAACACTTGGCCAAAATTTATTGTCTTTTACAAAATCTAAAGGGTAAGCAGCAGCGGTTCTGCTGTATGGTAAATTCCATTCATCAGAGGTAAGCATGCCTAAAGTGTGAGGGGCATTTTTTAAGATGTTATTGTCGTCATCTTTAGACGAGGCATCGATCTCTTTTCGAATAGAGATCATAGCATCACAAAAACGATCCATCTCAGCTTTACTTTCACTTTCTGTTGGTTCTATCATCATGGTTCCTGCAACAGGGAAAGATACTGTAGGTGCATGGAAACCATAATCCATTAAGCGTTTTGCAATATCTGTGACTTCAATACCATTAGCTTTAAAATCACGACAATCAATAATCATTTCGTGAGCCGCTCTTCCCATTTCACCAGAGTAAAGCGTTGGGTACGATTCGCTTAAACGTTCTTTAATGTAATTAGCATTTAGAATTGCTATTTGTGTAGATTTCTTTAAACCTCTGTAGCCTAACATTTTTATATAGCCATAAGAGATTAGGCAAACTAAGGCAGAACCAAACGGTGCACCAGAGACTGCTGTAATGGCTTGATGACCTCCGGTTTTTATAATTGGGTTGCCTGGTAAAAATGGTACGAGTTGTTTGGCAACGCAAATTGGTCCAACACCTGGTCCACCACCTCCGTGAGGAATAGCAAAGGTTTTGTGTAAATTTAAATGACAAACGTCGGCTCCAATATTTCCTGGGTTAGTAAGACCAACCTGAGCATTCATATTGGCACCATCCATATAGACTTGTCCACCGTTATCGTGAATAATCTTAGTGATTTCCTTTATAGAAGCTTCGTAAACACCATGTGTTGATGGGTAGGTAACCATAATGGCAGAAAGATTGTCTTTATGTAATTCTGCTTTTTCTCTTAAATCGTTAACATCAATATTCCCATTGTCTGAAGCTTTAGTGACAACAACTTTCATACCAGCCATAACAGCACTTGCAGGATTTGTTCCGTGTGCAGATGAAGGAATTAAACAGATATTTCTATGATGATCTCCACGCGATTCATGATAGGCTTTAATAACCATTAGACCTGCAAATTCACCTTGAGCACCAGAATTAGGTTGCAGTGATGTGGCTGCAAATCCTGTAATTTCAGATAACTGATTCTCTAACGCTTTTAGCATTAATTTATAGCCTTTTGCCTGATCGGTAGGTGCAAAAGGATGCATACTTCCCCAACTTGGCCAGCTTAATGGTAGCATTTCCGCTGCTGCGTTTAGTTTCATGGTACAAGACCCTAGAGAAATCATTGAGTGATTTAATGCTAAATCTTTACGCTCTAAGCGTTTGATGTAGCGCATTAATTCAGTTTCAGAATGATAAGTGTTGAAAACATCAAAGGTTAAAAAATCTGATTGACGTTGTAAGTGTGTAGGAATGGTTTCATTAATTGATATAGATTCAATTTTATCCGTTGATTTTCCTGTTACTTTTTCAAAAATTGAAATAATATCATTTAAGTCTGAAATAGTTGTAGTTTCGTTTAAAGCAATGGTAACCGTATTGGTGTCTGGATAATGAAAATTTACTTCCTTTTGTTCTGCTTCATACTTTACATTAACAGCATCTGCTTTAATTTGAATGGTATCAAAATAATGTGTATTGATTTGTTCTAGTCCTAAACGCTCTAAGGCTTGTGCTAGGGTAGAAGTGGCGTTTTTAACTTTGTCTGCGATAAACGTAAGACCTTTAGGGCCATGATATACAGCATACATACCGGCCATTACAGCTAAAAGTACTTGTGCTGTACAGATGTTAGAGGTGGCTTTAGCACGCTTAATATGTTGTTCTCTGGTTTGTAAAGCCATGCGTAAGGCTCTGTTACCGTTAGCGTCTTTTGTGACTCCGATAATACGTCCTGGAACATCGCGCTTATAGGCTTCTTTAGTCGCAAAATAGGCGGCATGTGGACCACCATAACCCATAGGAATACCAAAACGTTGAGTGGTACCGATAACGACATCAGCACCAAATTTACCCGGAGATTCAAGTTTTACTAAACTTAAAAGATCTGCAGCCACAGCGACTTTAATGTTTTCAGCATTGGCTTTTTCTATAAATCCTTTGATGTCTGTTATTTGGCCGTTTTTTCCAGGGTATTGCAACAACGCACCAAAGTATTCACTAGATAAGTTATAATCTGCTTCATTACCTATAATTAATTCGATACCAATAGGGTTGGCTCTTGTTTCAAGTAAATCAATAGTTTGAGGTAATACTAAATCTGAAACAAAGAATTTATTCACTTTTGCCTTCTTTTGAGCTCGATCTCTTACAGCAAATAATAATCCCATCGCTTCAGCAGCCGCCGTACTCTCATCCAATAATGACGCGTTAGCAATTTCCATTCCTGTTAAATCAATAATCATGGTTTGAAAATTTAACAGCGCTTCTAATCTCCCTTGTGCTATTTCTGCTTGATACGGAGTATAGGCCGTATACCATCCTGGATTTTCTAAAATATTACGTTGAATTACAGCGGGTAAGTTTGTAGGGTAATAGCCTAAACCTATATAAGTTTTAAAAATTTTATTGTGTTGCGATAATTCGTTGATATGGTTGAGATATTCTTGCTCACTTAACGCAGCATCAAGGTTTAAATCATTATCTAAACGAATATTATCAGGAATGGTTTCCGTTATTAATTGTTCAATATTTTTAATACCTATAGTGTCTAACATGGCTTGTTGTTCATCTGAATTTGGGCCAATATGTCTGAGTGCAAAAGAAGTTGTGTCCATTAAAAAAATATAATTTATATAATTCTGCAAAAGTACGGATTTAGCCTAAGTTTTTAGTTAATGAAAACTAAAGTTTTGAACCGATATTAGAGGTTATTAACACAATTCTTACTTTTGTGTTATGGAAGTTTTTAAACGCCTCTTTAACTTTTATCTCAATAGTAGTATTCACGTTGCTTTGGCTGCCTTTTCTTTAGTATGGGTGACTATAATTGAGTTCAATTTAGAGTGTGATACCGCTTTGCTATGCTTTGTGTTTTTTGCAACCGTAACAGGATATAATTTTGTTAAATATTTTGGAGTGGCGAAGTTTCATCACCGTAGTTTGGCGAGCTGGTTAAAGGTCATACAGGTATTTTCGTTTGTTGCCTTTGTGGTTATGTGCTATTTTGTTTTGAAGCTAAGGGTGGAAACTTTAATTGTTATCGGAGTACTTGGAATTATTACATTTTTTTATGCTATTCCTATTATGGTTCCGAAGCGTTATTTATTTGATGATCATAAAAATCTAAGACAAGTAAGTGGTCTCAAAGTGTATCTTATTGCATTGATTTGGATGTTTACCACCGTAATCCTACCTATAGTAAATGGTGACGTTGCTATCAATTTCGATATAATAATCACTAGTGTTCAACGCTTTAGTTATGTGCTTGTTTTAATGTTGCCTTTTGAGATAAGAGATCTTAATTTTGATAGTTTAAAACTAGCAACTATTCCTCAGAAAATAGGAGTCGTAAAAACCAAAATTTTTGGCGCTATTCTTTTAGTGTTTTTTTTACTGTTAGAAGTGCTTAAAGTTACATCAAATCAAGAAACAGTAATTTCAACTTTGAGTATGACGTTAATTACGTTAACGTTGTTACTTTATTCAAATAAAAATCAATCGAAATATTTTAGCGCTTTTTGGGTAGAGAGTTTGCCAATAGTATGGCTGTTAATTTTGTTGTTGCTTAGTTAATTCTTTATCAATTATAGATTGTAGTTTGTGACGTTCTTCTGCTTTTAAGCATTGCACATCAGATGTCTCTATAGTTTCTGATAACTTTGTGTTCTTTTTAGAGTATGTTTTAGTGATGCTGCAATAAAAAAGACGTATTCGTAGCTTAAATTGCTCCCAAGTTGTGGCTTCATCATATTGTGCTTTATCACAAATATGCTTGGCTTCATCACAGCTTATAAATAAAAAACTTTTTTTCATCATTAATGTCCTTGTAAACGGAATATCATTTATTTGTACCAATTATCCTCCATGCATTCAGACAATGCTGTTCGTGCTCTATGAATAATTACCCATAGGTTAGACGCAGTAATATCTAATTCTTTACAAATAGTTTCTGTATCGTAGCCTAGAATGGTTTTCATTTTAAAAACATCTGCTTGTTTTTCAGGTAATTTAGCTAAACAATCGTAGATGGCATTACCTAATTCTGTATTTACCATGGTGTCTTCTGCTGTTTTAACTGTAGTATCTGCAGCGCGTTCTTCTAGCCAATCTCCTTCAGTATCTTTGTCTGTATTGTAACTCATTCTAACTTCAGCTTTACCTTTATTAGAATTAATTTTACGGTAATAATCTATAATTTTTCGTTTTAAGATTGAAATAAGCCAAGTACGTTCGCTAGCCTCACCTTTAAAGTTTTTCATAGATTTTAGACCAGCCAAAAAAGTTTCAGAGATTAAATCTTGAGCAATTTCTCTGTTATTTACACGGGTTATCGTGTAATTAAATAAGTAATCCGAATAAAGAGTTACCCAATTGTTAGGGTCTATGGTATGCTTAGGCATCGTTCAATTGCATTGCTGGGCCAAAAATAAGTTAAAAAGTTGAGATTTAATTTAGTAAATGAAGATTACTTATCGCATGGTCTATTGTTTGGTATTTAAACCTAAACCCTGCTTGTCTTAATTTTTCAGGAATAACATTTCTACTTTTTAAAACCAATTCGGATTCTGTACCTATTAGTTTGGCTCCAAAATCTATTAACCATTTAGGTTGAGGTATGGCAACAATTACTTTGAGTTCCTTTCTTAAGGTTTGCATTAATACCGAATTTGTTGTTGGTATTGGCGATACAATATTATAAATACCTTTTAGTTTATTTTCTACGATAAAGTTAACGGCTCTGGCAAAATCCGTTTCATGTATCCAACTTACTTTTTGTTCGCCATGCCATTGTTTGCCTCCTAATCCAAGATAAGTAAGTCGTTTTAGAGGGATTACTGCTCCACCATTTTTTCCTAGTACAATGGAGGTTCTTAAAATAACCTTTCTTGTTCGTGGTGTTTCGATATGATTAAATGCAGCTTCCCACGATTTAGCTATATTCATGGAGAAGTCATTACCAATTTCTCCTTGTTCTTCTGTCATTTGTTTAAGGTATGAATCTTTGTATATGGTAGCAGTAGACATATTGAGCCACACTTTGGGTGGATGTTTACACAGATTTATGGCTCTGCCTAGTATTTTTGTTGAATCTATTCTAGAGTCGTGTATCAATTTTTTGTTGGTTTCTGTGTATCTGCAATCCACAGATTTACCAGTGAGATTGATAAGCACGTATGCTTGCTCTAGTGTTTTAGCCCAATCATCAAGATCCTTTGCATTCCAATATATATGATTTATTTCTGTAGGGTTTCGGGTTAAGATTTTTATGTTGTATTGTTTTTTTGAATAATAAGATTCTAGAACCTGTCCTAGAAATCCTGAGCCGCCTGCGATGATGATAGTTTTCATATTAAAGAAATAAAATTAGAAGTAAAATAAGTAGGCGATATAGTATCCATGTCACTGATAACAGTTTTGGTAATTCTAAAAGTTTTATACGCCTTATATGTTCGAATAGCATAATGGTTGCTGTGAGTCCGAAAGAAAAGAGTAGGACTAATTCAGGTATTTGAATCATTGAATTTAGAATTAAAACAGGTATTAGCATAAGACTTCCCATTAAGGAGACTGTCATAAGGTTTCCGAAGTAGTTGAGTTGTTTTTCAAATTTTAATTTCGAAATGAATAAAGCTTGAAACCCAATCTGGCCTATAGTAATTAAAGCTTCTCTCATAAAGTTAGACTCAGGTATATGTGTAATTAGTTTGCTGAATTGAAACAGTACAAGACTCGTTATTAGTGTTGCAAATAAAATGTAAATATATCTGTACGTATAGTTAAAATCTGGGACACATTGTAGTGTTTGTGTTTTGTCTTCTTTACTCGGAATTATGACTTTGCGGTTATAAGATATAAATGAATACAGTTTTTTTAATCCGAATTTAATAGGTTTTACATGGCCTATTTTTTCTACCCACGGCATTGAATTACCCAGGATTTTTAGTAAACTATCGATACCATAAATAACGGTTTTATTTTTGTTATCAATTAGTGCGATTTCATTTGTGGCGCGTTGTAAATCTATGAACTTTTGCTCCTCGCTGGTTAAATCGCAATACGCTTTTCTACCGTTATCATCTAACATTTTTACTTTTATAAATCCACTTGTATAGACATTACATAAGGGACAATCTTTGTCATATAGTAAAGTTTGGTTTTGTAGAGTTTTCATGATTTTTATTTGTTTTAAACTTTCAGAAAAAATTGAAAGTTTTGTTTAAAAAAATATAGTATTACTATTTCATTAGTTTTAAGACAGACTTTGTTAGCCAATTATGTTTCTGATTCACCATTTTATTCATCAATGTGTCTAAATCTTGCGTTAATTGATTTAGTGCCTTCGTTTGCTTAATTAACTCTTTTGTTTTTTCAGAACCATCATCTTGTATGGTAGATACTTCATCTAGTACTTTAATAACAGGTCTAATTTCTCTTCGGCTTCGTTCTTTGGCTATTACGCGTGCTAATTCTTGTACGTCTTTTTCTGTAGTAAAGAATTCTTTTCGTTCACCAGAAACAAGTACTTTAGTTACAATTCCCCAATCCATAAGTTGTCTTAAATTCATACTAGTATTCCCTCGCGAAATTTTAAGCTCACCCATAATATCTTCCATAGATAAAGGACTTGTGGAAATAAAAAGCAACGCTTGTATTTGCGCCATAGCCTTGTTGATGCCCCAAAGTGAACCTAAACTTCCCCAAGTACTAATAAATTTTTCTTTTGCTTCTTGATATTCCATAATGCAAATATATAATAAATTTTAAACTTTCAATAATCTTTGAAAGTTTTGTTTAAGTAAAAAGAGAGCCATCTGCTCTCTTTTTTATTGTTTTATTTCAATAAACCAGCTCGTCTTAGTAAAGCCTCAGGTTTTGGTGCTTGTCCTCTAAATTTCTTGTACAATATCATTGGGTTTTCAGTCCCACCTTGAGAAAGCACATAAGTTTTAAATTTATCGGCAACCGTTTTATTAAAAATACCTTCTTCTTTAAAGTATTCAAAAGCATCAGCATCTAAAACTTCGGCCCATTTATAACTGTAATAGCCAGAAGAATAGCCTCCTTGAAAAATATGAGAAAACGATGTGCTCATACAGTTTTCTGCAACATCAGGATATAAACTCGTATCACCAAACGCTTCAACTTCATGCGATTTAACATCGTTAATATTAGAAGGGTTTATACCATGCCAAGACATATCTAATAATCCAAAACTCAATTGACGTAATGTTTGCATCCCTTCATGAAATGTAGCTGACGCTTTTATTTTTTCAATAAGTTCCATTGGGATTACTTCACCTGTTTCATAATGTGTGGCAAATAACTCTAAGGCTTCTTTTTCGTAACACCAATTTTCTAATACCTGACTTGGTAATTCTACAAAATCCCAATAGACACTAGTTCCAGAGATACTTGGATATGTTGTGTTGGCGAGCATACCGTGAAGCGCATGTCCAAACTCGTGAAATAAGGTGGTAACTTCATTAAAAGTTAATAATGATGGTTTACTTTTAGTTGGCTTCGTAAAATTACAAACGATAGAGACATGTGGTCTTTCATTAACGCCATCTTTTATCATCTGTGGTTTAAAAGAGGTCATCCATGCACCATTTCTTTTGCCTGCTCTTGGGAAAAAGTCGGCATAAAAAATAGAAACCAATTCGCCTTCTGCATTTGTAACTTTATAGGTTAAAACGTCTTCGTGATATTTGTCGATGCTATCAATTTCTTCAAATTGTATTCCGAATAATTTATTGGCCACAGTAAACGCTCCATTAATTACATTTTCTAATTTGAAATATGGTTTTAACTGTTCATCATCTAAATCGAATAATTTCTGTTTCAATTTTTCAGAATAATAGCCAGAATCCCATTTTTGAAGCTGGTCAATACCATCCAAATCTTTTGCAAAATCTTCAAGCTCTTTAAATTCGGTCTTAGCGGCTGGCTTCGCCTTTTCTAATAGTTCATTTAAAAACGAGGTTACTTTTTCTGGTGTCTCTGCCATACGCTCTTCTAATACAAAATGCGCGTGTGTTTTATAGCCTAAAAGTTGTGCACGTTCAAAACGCAATTGCGCTATTTTAAGAACTATATTTTGGTTGTCTAATGCATCGTTTTGAAACCCTTTTCTACCAAAGGCTTTAGAGAGTTTTTCTCTTAATGCTCTATTATCTGCATAAGTCATAAACGGAATATAGCTAGGATAATCTAAGGTGATTAACCAGCCGTCTTTATCTTTGCTTTCTGCCAATTGTTTAGCGGCTTCTTTGGCTCCTTCTGGTAAACCTGAGACCTCGACTTCGTCGGTGAGATGCATCTCAAACCTATTGGTTTCTGCTAAGATATGTTCACCGAATTTTAATTTTAACTGACTTAACTCTTTATCAATAGCACGTAGTTTTTCTTTTTTATCTTCTGGTAAATTGGCACCATTTCGAGAAAATCCTTTATATTTTTTATCGAGAAGTGTGTTTTGTTCTGTTGTTAAATCTAAAGAAGACTTAGAATCATAAACCGATTTTACACGTTTAAATAAATCTTCATTCAAAGTAATATCATTGCTAAATTCAGAAAGTAGAGGAGATACTTCTTGTGCTATTTTTTGTATCTTATCATTGGTTTCGGCAGAATTCAAGTTGAAGAAAATACTAGACAAACGGTCTAATTCTTCACCCGAATAATCTAAAGCTTCAATAGTGTTTTCAAAAGTTGGAGCTTCACTGTTATTTGTAATGGCTTCAATTTCAGCTTTTGCATTCTTAATGCCTGTTTTAAAAGCAGGTAAAAAGTCCTCCGTTTTTATCTTGGAAAAAGGTGCTGTATTATAGGTTGTATTGAATGTGTTATTAAGAATATTCATTGGGTGTGAATTTAATTAAGTGTTTGATTGTCTGATTTTTAAAATCATGACTGTCTCAATTTTAACTTTTTGTTATGTTGGTAAGTATAATTGCCTTTTGTACCTTTGCATTACTGTTTTTTCATATTATAATGTAAAAGTAGAATTGATTAATAGCTAGAAAGCCTTAACGAAAGTTGAGGCTTTTTTTATAGGTTTTTTGAAGCATCAATAACCTTCGCTTTCAAACCTTCTTTATAGACCATTATTTTATCTAAAACACATTGGTCTGAACTGCCTATAATCTGAGCAGCTAAAATACCAGCGTTTTTTGCACCATTAAGTGCTACAGTTGCTACAGGAACACCTCCTGGCATCTGAAGAATAGACAATACAGAATCCCAACCATCAATAGAATTACTGCTTTTTACAGGCACTCCAATTACTGGTAAAGGAGACATTGAAGCTACCATACCTGGTAAATGCGCTGCTCCACCTGCGCCTGCCACGATAACTTTAATGCCTCTAAGGTGAGCATTTTTACTAAACTCATATAATTTTTCTGGTGTTCTGTGTGCTGAAACGATATCGACTTCAATATCTATGTCAAATCCGTTTAAGATATCAATAGCGTCTTGCATAACTGGCATGTCGCTAGTGCTTCCCATTATAATGGCTACTTTACTCATTTTTATTCGCTAATTACTTCGATTGTTTGTTTAACTTGTTCTGCAATGGTTCTCGCTGTATTTAAATCTTTATTGACTATTGTAACATGCCCCATTTTTCTGAATGGCCTAGTTTGTTTTTTGCCGTAAATGTGCGGTGTAACTCCATCCATAGCTAAGATGTTTTCAATATTTTTATACACGACATTCCCGGTGTGATCTTCTGCACCAACCAAATTTACCATAACTCCAGCCACTTTACTCGCTGTATCACCTAAAGGTAAACCTAGAATACATCTAATCTGTTGCTCAAATTGAGATGTATAACTAGCCTCAATGCTGTAGTGTCCAGAATTATGTGGTCTCGGAGCCACTTCGTTGACTAAAATATCATCGTTTTCAGTTTGAAACATTTCAACAGCTAACAAACCAACATGTTTAAATTCTGAAGCTACTTTCAAGGCGACTGATTCTGCTTTTTTTGCAATGTTTTCAGGAATCCTTGCAGGACAAATAACATATTCAACCTGGTTGGCTTCTGGATGAAATTCCATTTCAACAACAGGATAAGTCTTCACATCGCCTTGTACATTACGCGCAACAATAACAGCCAACTCATTTTTAAAAGGAATTAATTGTTCAGTAATACATTCTACATTTGGTAAATCCTTCAAATCTGAAATGCTTCTTACCACTTTCACTCCGGTGCCGTCGTATCCAAAACGTGCGCTTTTCCACACAAAAGGGTAATTTAAGCCACCATGGTTTATGGCATCATCAATCTCAGAGGTATAGGCAAATCTTGAAAAATCTGCTGTCGGAATATCATGATCGCGATAAAATAATTTTTGAGTGCCTTTATTCTGAATGGTCCGTAACGTTTTTGACGAAGGAAAAACTTTGACTCCTTGTTTTTCTAGTGTTTCTAAGGCGTCTACATTAACGTTTTCAATTTCAAACGTTAAGACGTCTAGGTTTTTTCCGAAGTTGACAACGGTATCGTAATCTAACAAGTCTCCTGTTGTAAATTCATCGCAAGCTAAGCGCGATGGTGCTTCTGGACTAGGATCGATTACACAAGTATAAATATCAAATTTTCTAGTGTCATACAACATCATTTTACCAAGTTGGCCACCACCTAAAATTCCGAGTTTAAAATTGGAAGAGAAATAGTTCATCAATTTTTTTATATTATTCCTAAGTTTAAGGGAAACTTTTTAAGATTAAATATCTGCTTTTCAAGAGCAAAAATACGCTAAAAATGACACATACTTCTAAATTCGTAAATCAAAAATCCCTGAAACAGCAATCAAATATGTATCTTTGCATTTCTAAAATAAAAAGAAAGTGATTAAGCTTCACGATTTATACTTTAAACCTTTTATCTCTGCACAAGAAATAAATACTGCTGTCCAAAAGATGGTAGATGGTATTGCTGACGATTTGGGTGATGAAGTGCCTGTTTTTATAGGGATTTTAAACGGCTCATTTATGTTAGTGAGCGATTTTGTAAAAAAATACCCTAAACCTTGTGAGGTCACTTTTATTAAACTGGCTTCTTATGAAGGCGTGAAGTCTACGGAAGATATTCAACGTTTAATTGGTTTAACCCAGGATTTAACAGGAAGAACGGTTGTTATTTTAGAAGATATTATAGATTCAGGAAACACTTTAGAAGAAGTACACCGCATTTTTGAAAACGAAAATGTAAAGCAATTAATTATTGCTACTTTGTTTTATAAACCTGAAGCTTATAACAAAGATTTTAAACTTCATTACGTAGGTATGGAAATTCCTAATAAGTTTATCGTAGGCTATGGCTTAGATTACGACGGATTAGGAAGAGACTTACCAGATGTATATCAATTAAAAACCACACAACATATGACAAACATAGTGCTATTTGGCCCTCCTGGTGCAGGTAAGGGAACACAAGCTAATTTTCTAAAGGAAAAATACGATTTAATCCACATCTCTACAGGAGACGTTTTTAGATTTAATATTAAAAACGAAACCGCATTAGGAATGTTGGCTAAGTCCTATATGGATAAAGGAGAATTAGTGCCAGATCAGGTGACTATTGATATGTTGAATAAAGAAGTGGAGAAAAATGCTGGAGCTAACGGGTTTATTTTCGATGGTTTTCCAAGAACTAATGAACAAGCTAAGGCCTTAGATGAATTAATGGAAGCAAAAGATTCGCAAATCGATGCTATGGTTGCATTAGAAGTTGATGATGAAGTGCTGGTAAAACGTTTATTAGAGCGCGGAAAAACAAGTGGTAGAACTGATGATTCGGATGAAGATATTATTAGAAATCGTATAAAACAATACTATAAAAAAACAGCAATATTAAAGGATTACTATGCAGATCAAAATAAATACTTTGGTGTGGATGGTGTTGGTAGTATTGAAGAAATTACAGTGCGCTTAAGTACTGTGATTGATAAATTGTAAGCCTGTTGGTTTAAAATTTAGGCTCCGTGAGATTGGGTTGAATTGATAATGTGTTTTTATTAGAAGCATGTAAGGAAGTAACTCGAAAAGGCTCATAAAATATATTTAACTAAAAAGATTCCCACTGTTGTGGGAAGTACACATGACTGAAGGAAATTTTGTTGACTACGTAAAAATGCACGTGTCTTCTGGTAACGGAGGAAAAGGTTCTGCGCATTTACATCGCGAAAAATATATACAGAAAGGTGGGCCAGATGGAGGAGATGGTGGTCGTGGAGGTCATATTATTTTACGTGGTAACTCTAACCTTTGGACACTTATCCACTTAAAATTTAAACGTCACTTTAAAGCCGGACATGGAGCACACGGAAGTTCGGGGAGAAGCACCGGAGCTGATGGTGAAGATATTTACATCGATGTCCCCTTAGGAACTGTTGTTAGAGATTCTGAAACAGATGCCATTCTTTTTGAAATCACAGAAGATGGTGAAGAAAAAATAGTAGTGGAAGGCGGTATGGGAGGTCGTGGTAACTGGCATTTTAAAAGTTCTGTAAACCAAACTCCACGTTATGCACAACCAGGAATGCCTCTTGAAGAAAAGGATATTACATTAGAACTTAAAATTTTAGCAGACGTTGGCTTAGTAGGTTTTCCTAATGCAGGTAAATCTACCTTATTGTCTGTATTAACCTCTGCCAAGCCTAAAATAGCTGATTATGAGTTTACAACATTAAAGCCAAATTTAGGTATTGTAGAATATCGCGATTTCCAATCGTTCGTAATGGCAGATATTCCTGGTATTATTGAAGGAGCAGCAGAAGGTAAAGGTTTAGGCTATTACTTTCTGAGACATATTGAACGAAATTCAATTTTATTGTTTCTAATTCCAGCTGATGCCAAAGACATCGTAGAACAATATGAAATTTTAGAAGATGAATTACGACGTTATAACCCAGAAATGTTAGATAAGGAACGTCTAATTTGTATTTCTAAGTCCGATATGTTAGACGATGAATTAAAATCTGAAATTGCAACTATTCTCGATAAAGACTTAAAATCAGAGTATCTTTTTATCTCATCAGTGGCGCAGCAAGGCCTTACAGAATTAAAGGATAAACTCTGGAAGATGTTAAATGATTAATGTCTAGAACACATTAAAATGAAATCATATCTTAAAAACCTGGTTGAGTTAAACGACACCATACATAGTAAACGTTTTGCTTATTTTATTCAGTTTTTAATTATTGTTTCAGTCATTACATTTTCAATTGAAACTTTACCAGATTTAAAACCCCAAACTAGAGTTGTTCTCAACGCTATTGAAGCCTTCTGTGTAATTATTTTTACGTTTGAGTATTTGGCGCGTATTTACGTGGCTGATCATAAACTAAAATTTATCTTCAGCTTTTTCGGAATTATCGATTTCTTAGCCATTTTGCCGTTTTATCTAGCATTCGGAATTGATTTAAGGTCACTGAGATTACTCAGAATGTTTCGACTTTTTCGGCTATTTAAATTGGTACGTTACAATAAAGCTATACGTCACTTTGCGAATGCTATGAAGTTGGCGAAAGAACAGATTATTCTTTTTATGATTATTACTATCATGCTAATTTATTTTGCAGCTGTTGGTATTTACTATTTTGAAAATGAAGCGCAACCAGAACACTTTTCTTCTATTTTTTCTAGTCTTTGGTGGTCTATTGTTACTTTAACTACTGTCGGTTATGGAGATGTTTATCCGGTAACCGTTGGTGGTCGTATTTTTACGTTTTTTATGTTGTTAATAGGTTTAGGGATTGTGGCTATTCCGACAGGGATTATTTCGTCGTCTTTAACTACTAAGGCCGTGGAGCCTACTGAAGATAAAAAATAGTATGACTTTTTAGTCAAATCATATAATTCTAAATTCTGTATTATGAGAATGTATTTTGTGTTTATAGCACTTGTCTTAAGTATAATGGGCTTTGGACAATGTCCAGAAGAAGATGTTCTATTGTTAGGCCAAGCCGAAGTCGATAACTTTAGTGTAGAATATCCCAATTGCGATGCCATAGAAGGTTTTTTAATAATCCAAGGGAGTGATATTACCGATGTATCCTCGTTATCTCAAATTAACTCCGTAGGAAGTCTTCTTGTTAATGAGACCGCACTTACTAGCTTGCAAGGCTTGGAAGCTTTAACAATAACGGGTTTAAGCGACGAAGATGCATTTATCGTAATAGATGACAATCCCTTACTTCAGAATATAGAATTCTTAGATACCTATACGGTTAATATACCTGTCGTATTTCTAATTAGAGATATGGAAAACTTAACATCATTAGAAGGCGCAGGACAAATTGATGAGGTTGTAACACTCATTTTAGAGAATAACGATACGTTAACTGATTTAAATGGTTTAAACGAAAACCTCAATATCGTCGGCGGACTAGTTCAAAGTCCTTTTCTATATATTGGTGAACATGCTAATTTAACGGATATTTCCAGGTTAAACACCGCACAATTCAATAATTTCACCTCTGCAGAAATCATTAACAATACCCAACTTTCGGTATGTGAAAATGACTTGGTCTGTACTTTAATTGCTAATAATTCCATTACTATTCTAGATAATGCTGTGGGCTGCAGTACAAGGTCTGAAGTACAGTTAGCGTGCAACAATTTGTCACTTCAACAAAATGAAATAGCTGAGTTTAAACTGCACCCTAACCCAGTCTCTGGAGCATTATTTATAGATGACGTTAATACACATCAATTAATAAATGTGAAGCTGTACTCGAGTATGGGTAAAAAAGTATTTGAAACTAATGAAAAGGAAATCGATTTCACAAATTTCCAATCTGGAATGTATCTGATTGAAATTACAACCAAGAAAGGGAGTTTAACAAAAGTTGTGATAAAGGAATAATGGGATTTTACTATCTTTAAATTTAAAAAGATGAAAGCTTTAAAATTCTTATTTATAACGTTTCTTTTAACGTCTTGTGGTGCTGTAGTTCACTACGATTACGAGAAGACTACTGATTTTAATCACTATAAAAGCTACAATTATTTTAGCGATATGAAAACAGGCTTATCCGAATTAGACACCAAACGTTTAATGAGAAGCATGGATGCTAAGCTTGAAACGATGGGATTAACGCGGTCTGATAATCCTGATTTTTTTATAGATATTCTTAGTAGAGATATACAAAACCAAAATAATAGCAATGTTGGAGTCGGTCTTGGTGGAGGCGGAGGTAATGTGGGTGGTGGCATTTCCGTAGGTTTACCTATAGGAGGTAATAAACATACCCGAGAACTTACTATAGAATTTGTTGACGATACAAAAACCGGTATGTTTTGGCAAGCGATTAGCGAAAGCAGTTATACTCCAAATGATACTCCAGAAAAACGCGAAGAAAGGTTTAGTAAAGTCGTAGAAAAGATATTTTCAACGTATCCACCAAAACCCGAATAATTGTACAGTCAATCTAGTTTTTGATTAACTTTTTACTCGCAATTAAAACACCATTAGTATAAAAATTTGTAATATATAATCCATTACTTAATGTGCTAATATCTAGTGTTGTATTTTGATTGTTATAAATCGTTGTCGATTGCACTCTTTTCCCATCAACACTTACAATATCTACAGCAATACTGTCATTTAATATATTCTCGAAAGCTATGTTTAAAGTCGTATTTGCAGGATTAGGAAACATCGTTAAGCTGAAATTATTTTCGGTAATGTCTTGTAGTCCTAAAGTATTATCTATAGTCCAAGTGACCGTTGCCACATGAATAGTTTCATGGTTATCCACATCAATAAAAGTCGTGGCATCACTAACTACAACCGTCAAAGTATTGGTCCCTGAAGTTAATTCACTTTCTTCAATGGAAACAGTATCTTCATTGATTGCAATAGCGGTGTTATTTAGTGTCCAAGTATTTTCTATAGTATTGGTAGGAAGTGTTTGAATGGTGTTTAACTGAAAATCTAAAGGAAAACTAGGTTCTGTAATAGTGACTTCAGTAGGAGTATAAGAATCAATAGGTGAAATTAAATCGTGAATTTTTTCAATAATTCCTTCTTTGCATACGGCACAAAAATCATAACCTAGGTAACGCATTTTGCATGTTTGATGAGGTCGGTTCCAGGTTGAAGCTGTTCCTGAAGTTGCATAAGGATATACACCGACATTGTTTATGCCAATCCAATTTTTCCATCTCACTAATGTTGGGTCTGTTTCTTGGGACATATTTATAGCTTCTGCTGCAAGTACATCTCCTGGATAATATTCATCTTTTAAATTTACAAAAGAATGCCCTAATTCGTGTATGGCAATTTCGCTAGCACTTGTACCTGTTGAAGTCACTGGAAATGTGCCTCCACTTCCTCCATAATAAGGTGAGTTTACCAAAAGAAGTGCTTGGTCATATAGCGGAAAATTGTTGGCTAAAACAGTGCTAATTAATGCGCTATTTTCTGTGTATAATAATCTATGAATATTGTAGCTGTCATAAGATGTGCCAAAATAATTATCTACAGTCAAGGTGGGCACGGTTGTAGTCGGTTCGTCGGGAGCGGTTCCTGGATGCGAGGCACCACTTTCATTAGACGGAACTTTAATAATATGCACATTGAAGTAGTTTTCGTAATTAGAGAAAGGTTCTTGAGAAAACATATCATTCATAAAATTAAGAGCATCAGTTTCAAACTGCGTCATTTCGCTGGCTTGATAACCTTCACTTAAAATGACGAGATTAATACGCTTGTCATCGCTACCCGAAGTTTTAATGGTTTCTACTTCAAAGGTTTGAGAAAAAACGAAATGTAAATGGCAAAACAAAATAATTAAGAGTAACGGTTTTTTCATGATTATTTAATTTTAGTCGTCTTAAGTGTTATGTTTCCGTTAGAGTTAATTTCGTGTATTGCGGCATATACAGCTTTAGTATTTAATTGCAATTTTAAAGAAAATTGTGCGTAATCTAAATTCAATATTTTCTTTTCAAAATGTCCAGAATCGTTAATGTATTCAACAATTTTTAACAATGGGTTTTTTATAGAATAGGTTTCAAGAATAAGAGAATCTTTATCTAATATTACACATTCTAAATCGCCTAGATCTGGATTTGAATTATGATTAATGTGTTGTTTTAATCTCCCATCCGTCGTCACTTGGTTGATAAGTGAAATCGACTTTTTATCTCCAGATGTTTTTATTTCATAGTTTAAAAAAAGTAACTGAGGTACTTCCTGGAGTGTGTATTCTTCTTCAGAAGCCTGAAGTGCACTAACACAAGACAGTAGGCCTATAGATAAGGTTACGGCAATGGCGTATGTTACAATTTTCATTTATGAAATTTCAATTTTTTAGGAGGCTAAAGTTAGTTATTATTGAGATTACACAGAAATAAATATAATGTAAAAGAGAAGTTTAGCCATAGTGAGGTGTTATTTTATCATAATCATAACAATCTATAATTTTAGTTATTATTTGTGTTTTGTAAATTTGAGTAAGAGAAAACAAACGAGTAGATATGAAAGATTTAAAAGGAAAGGTAGCTTTAATTACAGGTGGTACAAAAGGCATTGGTTATGGTGTTGCAGAAGCTTTATTGAATCAGGGTTTAAAAGTTGTAATTACAAGTAGAGATAAAAATGCAGCCAATTCTGCAGCCGAAGCATTGGGTACTAAAACAGACTCAGTAGGATCTGTTATTGGTGTTCAGGCCGATGTGAGACAGCTTAAGAGTCAGCAAGAAGCGGTAGGTCAAGCGTTGAGCACTTTTGGGCAATTAGATATCGTTATTGCTAATGCAGGGCTCGGTCATTTTGCAAGTATTGAAGATTTAACCTCAGAACAATGGAGCGATACTATTGATACGAATCTAACCGGAGTATTTAATTCTATAAAAGCGAGCGTTACAGAACTTAAAAAATCGAAAGGCTATTATATTACTATATCGAGTTTGGCTGGGGCAAATTTCTTTGCAGGTGGTTCGGCTTATAATGCCAGCAAATTTGGAGTCACCGGATTTACCCAAGCGGTAATGTTAGATTTAAGGAAGTACGGTGTAAAAGTTAGTACCATTATGCCAGGTTCTGTGTCCACACATTTTAACGGAAATACACCAAGTGATGAGCAAGCATGGAAAATACAAATTGAAGATATCGGTGAACTGGTCATAGATTTACTAAAAATGAACCCAAGAACATTACCAAGTAAAATAGAAGTGCGGCCAACAACGCCTCCAAGTAAATAGAACTAAAATTTTAAAAAAAAAGAGGTTTCAATTCGAAACCTCTTTTTCTATTCATTCAGTAGTAAAGTCTTTGTTATAGATGCTATGTATTATCAATTGAGTTTTTAGTCAATCGTAATTCGTACACCTTCGCTATGACTGCTAAATTCTGGCGCATACATCGATTGAATAGTACTAATGCCATTACTCATATCACCAGCATTATTCACGCGTAAATCGTATTCAAATACATAAACTCCTTTGGGTAAATAATCCATAAAGAAATTGGTGGCAGCATCTTTGGTGCTTTCATAATAGCCTAACCCATCTTGCCATTTGTATTGCGATAGCACGTTTATAGGTTCTAAACCAGCAGCACGCATGTCTTTAAGGTGTACAAATTCCATGGTGCGATCGGTTCTTAATTCAATTCTAACGCGTATTAAATCACCAACTTTTAATGTTGTATTTGAACTAATTTCTGTGATTTCTTCCCCTTTATCTGTGTTTGATTTTAAGAATAGCTTTTTACTCAGTTTTAAAGGCGTTTCTGCTGAAGTAATTTTATCTAAATCCTCAAAATATTGCCAGTATAACGCTCCCCAAGCAATGCCTTCTCCTTTTTTAGTTAAAGTAACATCGGCTTGTTCTGCTGCAATTTCCGAACCATTCCAAGAGGTTTTGTAATAACCTGTTCCTGCTTCCATTTTTACATCGTCTAAGGCTTTTTGTGAAATGATCGCATTGCCTACTTTAACTTCTACTTGATCTGTAACACTTAACCAATCGCTGCCTTGAAGCAGTAAAGCATAAACAGCTTCTGTAGTTGCTTTAGTCGTTTTCCAACGGTTGGTTTGCTTGTTTTTAAGTAACCATATTTTTAAGTTATCAATGTCTTTAAGATTTTTTGCTTCGCTCTGAATGACAGAACCAACTTCAGAAAATGCTTCAATCATTAAAGCTTGGGTTTCAATTGGTGCTTGGTACCATTGCCATGAGTTAGTGTTGGTTTTCCAATACATACCTAATTCTTCAGATGTAATGCTATTTTCTTTTAAGGATTTTATAATTTTACCAGCCGTTTGTGCATCACCTGTTCTATGCATGGTTAATGTCATTAAGCCTTTGGCATATAAGGAGCGCGATAACCAATATTTCTGAATCTGACCTTTGTAATATGCCATAATCTCTTTAACTTCTTTTGAAGGTGTCATTTCAGGATAAAAACTTCTAGTATATAAATAGTGTAATTGAGTGTGCGATAGGTGATCCTTGCTTAAATCAGCATCTTTGTTGTACTTTTTGATATCTTTATATTCTTGAATAAATTGAGCATCTAAATAGCGAATAGCGTTGTGAATCATAGATTTTTCGACTGCGCTCGAAGAGACATTTAGTTGTTTAAGATGTCCAAAACCAGCAATAATATGTTGGGTAATAAATCGATTGTCACGTCCACCATTAAACCAAGGCCAAGCTCCAGAAGCGTGTTGATTGGTCTTGAGTTTACGGACAGCCGATTGCAATTCATTGGTCATTTTATTCAAGTCGAATAATAAGGCTATACGTTTTTTCTGTTCTGTTTCAGATTGCGCATCACGTATCCAAGGTGTTTCTTGAATCAATAAAGATTTCAATTCTTGATTTTTCTCTAAGTTAGACAATAAAGCATCTGTCGATTTCCATTGGTTAAAAACCGCTTCAATTCTTGGATTCGATTTTACAATATGTTGTGCTAAAGCATTTGCGTAATAACGAGAAAACGTTTGCTCGTTGCAATCATAAGGATATTCCATTAAATACGGTAAGGCTTGTACTGCATACCAAGCTGGATTAGATGTTATTTCTAAAGTTAACTTGTGATTGGTTAAAGTTGTAGAGGTATTATCCTTCAATTTATCTAAGGTGAATGTTTTTGTTTCGTTAGAACGTATCCACATTGGAAGGGTTTCAGTCACCAACATTCTATTGCTTAAAACGGGTAACGCGTTTTGTTCACCATCGCTAAAATCGCCGGCTTTAGCTATGATTTTATATTGTACTGCTTGGATGTTTTCTGGGATATTTAAACTCCAAGAGACTTGTTTATTGCCATTCGCGTCAACAACGAAAGAAGAAGCCCCTTCTAGCTTCCCCAAAGGGGAAGAATTAGCTTGTTTGCGGATGAGTGTAGCCGAAATATTTTCTCCTGTTAAGGCATCAGTCAATATTAATTGTGCTGTTCCAGATAATTCTTTTTCTGTAAGATTCGCAATTTTAGTACTAATGGTAATTTCATCGCCTTCCCTCAAAAATCGGGGCGCGTTTGGTATTACCATTAATTCTTTTTGCGTCACGGTTTTTAATCGGCTTATAGCGCTTTCTAAAGTTTTAGTATGGGCTAATAATTGCAATTTCCATTTCGTTAAGGCTTCTGGTGCTGTAAAATTGAAGCTGACATTGCCTTCTGCGTCGGTTTGTAACTGTGGAAAGAAGAAGGCGGTTTCGTTGAGGTTTTTTCTGACTTTAACTTTTTGTAAATCATCAACACCTGCGTTAGTCGTAATTATTATAACACCATTTCTACCTTTTGTTCCATATGCTTTCAGTTCATCAATATCTTTTATAACCTTAACATCTAAAATGTCTGATGGGTTTATTTTAGAGAACTCTTTTGAGCTAATGATTTTTCCATTTAAAACATATAAAACACTACCTTCGGTAACAGATATAGAAGCCACACCTCTAATTATTATACTAGTGTCTTGGCTAGGTTGACCTGATCCAACAGATACACGTATTCCAGCCGCTTGACCATTCAATATTTCGCTTACATTTCCAATAGGAACTTTGTTTACTTCCTCTGAATCCGCCATAATTTCCAAAGAAAGAGGTGTGTAAGATTTATTCCTCTTCTCATAGCTATAATTATTCCCAAAATAAAAACCAAACCAATTTAATGAATCACGTCTTTGACTTGGATAATAACTAGAAATATTAAAATTATTAAACAATCTAAATCTTGTATTTCCAAAACTCTGTCTTGAATTTTTGTGGATACTTCCGTAATAATAAGGGTTGTTATTAGGGCTAAAATGCCAGTTGTGAGATTTAAATTCATCTAAAGACGCATCATACATACTTGCTAATAATTCCGCAGCAACTCGGTCGCCTTTTGGTCCTTTTATTTTAAAACTCCAGGTTTCATCTTGTCCTGGTAGTAATTTATCTCGGAAGGTTGTGGTTTCAATGTCTAAATCGGTTTTAGGGTAAGGTACATTTATATTAAAACTCTGCGATCTAAAATCATTAAAGGCAGCAAAAGAAGTGTGCACTACAAAGCCACCTAAATCACTTTCTAATACCGGAATCGTTATCGTTTTTTTAGAATTATTAAGCTCAACTATTTTGGTCATTATAATCTCACCTGCTTTTTCAATTTCAACAGTCACGGATATGTTTTCTGCAGCAGAACTTAAAGTGAGTTTTGCTATAGAGTTAATGTCGTAACTGTCTTTGTCTAATTGCGCTTTATATAATTGGTTGTCGGCTAATATTTTATCTGTATTACTATAAAGTGCTGTGAATATTTGGTCGGTTACTGTTTGTCCAAATTTATCTTTGCTTTCTGCTATTATAATATATTGACCAGATTTCCATTTATTTAACCTTTTCAAAGTAATGGTTTTCTCTTTTTCTGTATCAAATGTGGTACTGTAAACTTCTTTGCCTTTTGACCAATGGGTTAATTGACCTTCATTATCATATGGGTCATGAGGAAATAGTTTTATGAATTCATCTTTAGAGAGCATTTGATAATCTGGTGCTTGCCAAGGCCTGTTTCTTAAAACACGGTCTGGTGCGTTCAGTTTGTAAATTTTTAGCTGACCTACTGCAGATGCAAATTGCCCATTTAGGTTTTGAGATGATAAATTGATATTAATCTCTTTATCGTCTTTATCAATTTTTTCAGATGCAACGATGTTGAGTGTCATAGCATGATAACCAACATTGACGATGGTGGAAGTTGAACGTGTCTCGCCATTAATATCAGTTACGTCTGCTGTGATTTCGTAATTAAAAATAGGAAGATTGTCTTTTGAAACACTATCGTCTGGAAGGGCTTTAAATGTAATTTCAAACTCTCCTTTAGCATTGGTTTTAGTCTCTCCAAAGGTAATTTCTTGAGGTTCTACATTAAAATAAGGACGTCGCCAATAATACCAACTAGGGAAACGTACATAGCGTTTTACACGGTACACCACTTTGGCATCGGTAATATTACTGCCAGCAAAAGCGATTGCCGTTCCTTTTACGGTGATGCTGTCATTTATTTTATACGTTTCGGTGATAGGTTGAAACTCTGGCTTAAATTTTGGTCGCTTGTATTCTTCAACGGATAGATATGTGTAGCCGTAATTGTGTGAAAACATATCAATCGTGTAATTTCCGGTTAGACCATCATTTGGTAAAATAAATTCACCATGTACTGAACCAAACTCATTGGTTTTTAATAAGTGTTCACTAACGACTTCACCGTTAACGTTTTTCAATCTTATTTTTGCAGCCTCAAGAGCTGAAACTTCTGTTTTGCCATTTTTAGATTTGGTCGCAATCCCTTTAAAATAAACCGTTTGTCCAGGTCTATAAATACTGCGATCCGTAAATAAAAAGTTTTTGTATTGGGTGTCTGTATTTTGGTTTTGTTTGTAAGTTCTATTAATATAGTAGTCTCCAAAATATGCCGTGTCATTTTCAGTCGTAACGACTATTTGTACAGCGTTATAATAATTTTTGTCCTTTTTAAAGTTGAACTTTCCAAAGCGATCCGTTGTGAAAGATTTTGTAAAGGATTTGTTGTTGTAATTGGTATAAGACAATTTTACTTTTGCATTAACCAGAGGCTTACCGTCATTTCTATTGATGACTTGATACAACTGTATATCATTTTGAACACTCTCTACTAAGGCCATATCTGTAACTTGAATATGAGTTATAGCAAAAACGTTATGTTCAGAATTGGTATTTGCCTTAATAATGTATAAGCCATTGGTTAAATTTGGGAATACAATTTCTGTACTGTGATTTTGGTAATCGTCTTCTGTTTTTAATGCACTTGAAAATGATTCAGTTGGGTTTAGTTTTTTGAAAAACGCTTCCTTTTCTTCCGCTCTATAAGTGTTATTATAATCTTCTAATTGATGCTTAGAAATTTTATAAATTTCAAAATCTAGTTGGTCCAAGTTTTTATAAGTCACTAATACTCTTGAAGGAGAATGAATACCTATAAATTCTTCAGTTAGAATTTGTAAACTAGGCTTATGAATTTGCTCAATTAAAACCTCGCATTTTTGTGCGCCTAAGCTATTTGGAAGTCGATAAATTGCTGCATTACAAAGTGTTATCGCTTCTTTTAATTTCCAACGGTTTTTAGTGTTAAGCGTGCTTTCTCTTTGTGTATTATTGTATAAATCACCTTGTTTCTTATAGACTTTGGCAATTTCATAATCATATAAAGTTGATAAACTAGAGGTTTTTAGTTCTTTTGATTTTTGTTGTAGAGTCTTAACTAGAAGATCATCTTTAGCTGAAAATGTACCATGTAGAGCTACAAAATTTAAGCGTTCAATATCCACATCTACAAAAGCTTTGGAAGCTTGGTCCGTGTGATGAAATTTCAATAATTTTTGAAAAATCTTTAATGCATTACGTTGCAATGATAAGGTGTCTTTAGAGGTTAAGTCTATCGAGGTGAAAATATCACTGTCGGCAATTAAATCAGGATTATCAATAGTGAATTTATACGACGGTTGCGTAATA
>Ga0193951_1000038_pt1 | contig 49646 bp, 48 predicted proteins | sample BB_2_MG_FD_140370 | JGI IMG/M metagenome (GOLD analysis project Ga0193951, IMG submission 140370) | Microbial mat bacterial communities from the Broadkill River, Lewes, Delaware, United States - BB_2_MG | ecosystem: Environmental > Aquatic > Freshwater > River > Microbial mats | place: USA...
CAGATTGAATGGAATCTATTTTAGTCACATCTAAAAGAAGCAGGTCTATATCGAGGTTTTCTTCCTGAATTATCTGTTTCAGTTTTTCAGATTTTTCAAGGTTACGCATCGTGGCATACACCTTATAATTGTTTTTAGCGAAAAGAATAGCGCTTTCCAATCCGACTCCGGTTGATGTTCCTGTGATTAATACATTTTTTTTCATGTCATTTATTTTATGGAATGAATATTCATTCCAAATTAATGTTAAATTTTTTTATTCTTTAATAGCGTCCCACACCATCATTACTTGGTTACTAAGTGCAGATGGTTCTTTTACTGTTTGATTAAAATACCACCTTAAGTAGGCCAAAATTGATCCACCTATAAACATTAAAATTTCTTCGGTATTAATGTTTTTAATAATGCGTTGTTGTTTACCTAGTGTTAAAAGGTCGAAAACAGGGCTTATGGATTGCCTTCCCTCTTCTCTGCTTTTTTCAGTAATTATCGGAGACGCTTGTAATTGCTCCATAAACTTGAAATAATTAGGATGTTCAATAAAAAAAGTCACCGCAATATTAAAGTAATTTTCAAATTGTGTTTTAATAGGCTTACTCGATTCAAAAGTTTCAAAAAGCAATTTCTCTTGTTTCTTAATATCTGTATAGATTTCATTGATTAGAGCTTCCTTGTTAGGAAAATAATTATAAATAGTTCCCATACCTGTTTTGGCAGCTTTACCTATAGCCGACATTGGTGTATTATGAACTCCATTTTCTGCTAATATATCTAACGCAGAAGCTAATATATTTTGTTTTTTATTCACGCTACAAACATAACACAAATGGAATAAATATTCCAAAATTTATGAAATTTTTATAAAATGTAACTTGCTTACTCATTTCTTTAACGGGACTTACGTTTCATAATATCTCAATTTTAGTAGGCTACGTATCTTAATACGTCAAAAATATTTTTTTCTAAACTCTAAAGGAGTCATTCCTGTTTTGGATTTGAAAAACTTCGAAAAATAAGCATAGTCTGAGAACTCGAGTGTATAGGCAATATTCGCTAAATTACCAGACGAGTGCACCATCAGTCGTTTTGCTTCTAAAATTATCCGTTCGGAAATTAATTGGCTTGTGGTTTTTTGTATGGTTTGTTTCACCACTCTGTTGAGATGTTTGGTGGAAATGTTTAATTGATCTGCATAAAACTTAGGGAATTTTTCTTTGTAAAAATGAATATTTATCAAGCGTTCCAAGGTTTCGAGGGTGTTAGAATAATTGAACGAATTAAGCTTTTCTAAGTTGACGTTAACAATATACGCTCTTGCCAACTCTATATAAATATGATTAATTAAATTGACAATTTTTAACGCTTTAAAAAGATGCGTTTGTAAATACTCAGAATACGCATCTTGAAATTTTTGGTTTAATTCTTCGAGTTTTTTAGGAGGTAATTCTACAAACGGTGGGTTTTGATTGGAATAAAAAAAGGGAAATGTTTGGAGCTTATGGTCTAAAAACTTTAATTCATAAAATTCTTGAGAGTGAAAACAAATAAATCCCTGAGGCTCTGTCTCAAATTTCCAAAAATGAGTTTGACCTGGTTTCAGAAAAAACACTCTACCAGGCTTAATATCATACGAATTAAAATCAATCTCATGTGTGCCTGTACCTTCTGTAAATAATACGCATAGATAGAAATTATGACTATGTGGTTTGTTAATTAAGTTCTTATTCCGCTGTATATGGTTTGAAAACGCATTGATGTATACATCATTGAGCGCTGTAGATGCTTTGAACTGACTAATATTTAAAACAGGGATTTTCATATAATATGTCCGAAAAGTACAAAAAATGGAGCACATCTTATATGAATCGAAATAATTAATCACCATAATTTTGTATTACAAAACATCAAGAGATGAGTAAAGTGATTAATGCATTGAATTGTAAATGTCCGCGTTGTAAAAAAGGGAAGATTTTTGTAAAAGGAGGCAACATATTATTGTTTAGGATTCCGAAAATGCACGATAGATGTCCTGAGTGTGATTATAAATTTGAAAGAGAAACGGGCTTCTTTTTTGGCGCCATGTTTGTGAGTTATGCGCTTGCTGCCGCTCAGATGATTACAAGTCTTGTGGTATTTTGGTATTTTATTGACTTGTCGCCTCTAAACGTTTATCTCATTATCTGTGGGATCGCATTTCTACTCAGCACTTTCAATTTTAAATTGTCTAGAACGATTTGGATCTATATGTTCCATTCAGATAAGCATTGAGGATACTTAAATTAGCCACTATGGCATTAGTTACGCTATCCTTTTGTGTTTCGACATTGAAATTAGAACATGAAACGAGGCTAAACACTTATAAAAACCGTTTATTTTAGTCATAGATTCTAATTACTTCACCATTTCCTTTACCGTTTACACTTCTAACATAGGCATTGACCACTTTTGGCATTGGTATCGGATTATGTCCTGGAAAATAGTCTTTATACTTTTCATAAGCATCTTCCACCATTCCTGAGGACACCACATTAATTCTCGTTCCGTTTTGAATTTCAAGAGCAACAGCTTTAACAAAGCTATGTATGCCTCCATTCACCATTGCAGCACTTGTTGTTTTTACCACTGGGTCGTCTGCCAAAATTCCTGTAGATAACGTTAAAGAGCCATTTGGATTTAAATAATGCTGTCCGATACGTACAAGGTTAACTTGTCCCATTAATTTACTTCGCAATCCTATGTAATAATCGTCTTCGGTTAGTTCATTAAAATCGGCCCATTTAGCTTCACCAGCGATACAAATAATGGCATCCATTTTTCCAATATTCTCAAACATAGATTTTATAGATTTACTATCAGCAATATCGACAGTAACATCTCCACTGGTACGGCCAGCTATTAACACGTCGTTATTTTGTTTAAAATGTGCAGCCACAGTTGATCCTATAGTGCCGTTTCCTCCTATTATTAAAATTTTCATGATTTATTAATTTTCAGTTACACATTGTGTTTTGCTGCAACTCTTTTTTTGATATCTTGACTTATAGATGGTTAAAGTAGCAATGATACTCCAGAGTAGATTGGTTACAAAAGGAGGAATTGCATTATAGTAATAACAGTTAATGGCTATTAAAAGTCCACCACATAAATTTAAATATTTACCATACACAACATAAGACTTATTTTCAATAAGCGTAAGCGCATAAGCTAAGATTATTAAACCTGAACCTGACCAACCTAATATGTCAATTACCAATCTCATAGTTTGTTATATTGCGAATTATAGATATGTCTTACTAAATTTTTTTTATGATATAAAATCTGTAAACTGCTTAATGGTTACTTCATTCCTTTTTAAATACGACCATTTACCATGTCTTGTTGAAATTAAAAGTCCGCATTTCTCCATATTAGTTAGATAGGTTGAAATAGTAGACTGTGATAATCCTGCTTTTTCTTGAATATAAGTGACACAAACTCCGTCGTTAAAATGTTTTAAGGTTTCGTGAGGTGGAAAATGCTTTTCAGGAGCTTTCAACCATTCTAAAATTTGAAACCTTGTATGGTTAGATAAACATTTACCTATTTCTGTGGCTGTTTTTAGATTCATAATTCAAATATATCTATAATTCTAGATATATAAAAATGAATTCTTGTTTTTTTGGAGTTTGATCTATTTTTAGCTTGTTACTAACATGTTTCTATATGAGTTGTAGCGACTTATACGCGTTACAATTTGGAAAGTAAATTACAAAATAAAAAAGAATAGCGACTTAAATTAAGATTCAAATCGCTATAACTTATAAACATCGTTGGCAATAGTTATTGGGCTTCAACTTGACTCCAAATCCCAGTTTCAGCAGTTTCTTTGGCATATTCTGAGAATGTTTTCGCTTTTCTACCTAAAACTCTTACAATATCATTAACAACCAGTTGGTTATTTGGATTGGTAAGAACATGGCTGAATAAATATTCAATTAACCATACAACATCATTAGGTATTTGCATTTGCTTCATACCATCAATATACTGTTCTAAAGTGATGTCGTAGAAGTTTAATGGTCTATTACTAGTCTTTGAAATGATATTGACAATATCCTTAAACGTGATTAATTCTGGGCCAGTTACCTCAATAATTTCACCATTATAAGTATTATCTAGTAATACAGTTACGGCTACTTCTGCAATATCATTTGCATCTACAAATGGAATTAAAACATAAGACATTGGTAATGCCACTTCCCCTGAAAGAATGGAATCTAAAAAGAAACTTTCGCTCCAATTTTGGTTAAACCATGAGGCTCGAACAATTGTGTAGTTTATGCCAGAATCCCTAACAATTTTTTCACAAGCTTCAGCTTCAGTTTCTCCTTTTCCAGAAAGTAAAACCATTTTTTTTACTCCAAATTCTACAGCTAAATGAGTTAAACTCTCTATGGCTTCTTTAGCTCCAGGAACCGCTAGATCAGGATAATAAGTAACATACATTTTTTCAATACCGTTTAAGGCTTCTAACCAAGTGTCTTTATTATCCCAATCAAAGCTTGGTGATGAATTTCTCGAACCAATTCTAGGTTCAAGTCCTTTATTTTGTAATTGCTCGACGACGCGGCGACCAGTTTTTCCGGTTCCTCCGATAACTAAAATGTTCGATTTCATAATATTCGTTTTTTGAATTATGATACAAATCTATTGTAGCTGTCTTCCAGCGACTTATTTAAGAAGAATTATGATTTATTCGAAAAGAATTTTACACTTTGCTAGGTCTGTAGCCAAACTTTTTTTCAAAAGCGTTTGAGAAAGAACCCAAACTATCATAACCCACAGCCCAAGCGGCTTCTTGAATGGTTTTTTGTTCGTTCTTTATTAAATTGTAAGCTTTTTTTAATCGTTCGTTTTGTAAGTATTTAAAAACAGGAACACCAAACTGTGCTTTGAATTCTATTTTAAGTTTATTAGTATTAATTCCAATTCTGTGTGCCAATTCTGTTAAGGAAGGTGGATTTTCTAAATCGAATAATAAAATTTCTTGAGCAAGATTGATTTTTTCGATTTGCGAAGTATCAAGTTTTGTGTTTTGTTGTTGTGCCAATTGTCCAAAATAATGAGAAAGTAAAGCTGTGATATGGCTTTTATAAAACATCATTTTAATTTCACCTTCGTAAGTATTGCTAAAGAACTGTTCCACTAATTGAAACATTTCTGGGCTCATATTGAATATTGGACCTTCAACATAATGGTCTTTTGGATGAATTAATTGATATAAAAATTGTTCCAAGAATTGACCTTCACCATTCGGCAATTTGTCTATGTTTCTTATTGTTGTTGCTATGACTAAGCATTGTAGTGATTTTAATTTTGAGACACGATGTTCAAATTCCACTTTATCATCAGCATAAAATGATAAAACCATACCTTTAGTATGATGGAATTCTTTCATTTTTCCATCAAATTTTACGTTAAGACCAACATCACCTGCACCATAAAAGGCGATAGCTATTACTGGTTCATCAAAAAAACATGAATCGATTAAATTTTTATCGGTAGAAGCTTCTTCCAATAAAATAGTGTAATCATTTATGTCGATTATTTCACGATTCATTCTTGTGTTTATATCAATCGAGTTTAATTATTACCAACGATTTGTGTTTGTGTGTTTCTTGCGAGGTTAAGCACTAAAGTTAGCAAATATAGACTGAATAGAAAAGCTGCGAGTATTTTAGTAAGCAAGCTAAAACTAGCAATAAATTATAAAAGGTGTTGTACGTATATTTTTATTCTTGATATTTCAATTCAATAATTTTCCCGTCTATGACTAGCGTATCTATTATTTCGGCTTTATCAAATGAAGGACGAAATTCAATTGCTATTTTTCGTTTTTTATTAGGCTTGAGTTTTTGTTGCATTTTGTTTGTTCTTCCTGTTAATTTCATAGCCATAACTACGAAATCAATGGCGTGCAATTCGGAATTGTTATTTTTTAAAAATATTTTTTCAAAATCAATTATTTGTGTTTCAGAAGAGTTGTTTTTAAATTCTAATATCATTGTGATAAATCTTCTTCCTTTTTTTGCAATTATAGAATTTGAATAATTTGCAGAACCTCTGTCAATCATTCTTTGCTTTTTTAATTGATAAACTCTAAATTCGACTTTTTCAGAGTAGTCGTAATAAACTTTTCTATCTATTTTCTGAGCAAAAATTAACAAAGGGAAAAGTAGTATAATAAAAGTAATTTTATTCATTTTAATTGGTTTTCGTTAATATTATGACCAACGGTTTTGTGTGTGATTTCGTTGCGGAAAATCAGCTAAGATTTTCCGCCATAACCAAAAGACAGCAAAATGCAATGAATTCCACTAAGAATTCCGCCCAATGAGCGATACAAGTTGTTGTGGTTAATTTTGTTGCTTCGTTAAAAGCATCTTTTCCGGAATTTTAAAATCAGACATATCGAAAATAGGTTTCTCTCCAGTTCCCCAACATATGTCATAGTTTTTTCTAACCCAGATAAGTTTAGGTGTTTCATCAAGTATAAATTCTATCATTAAATTTGCTTGTTTATATCTAACATAATTATTTTTAGTTGGTTCAGTGTATAACAATGAAATTTTATTTTCAGAAAAAACAAGATTTCCAGATATGTAACTATCTTCATTTTTTGTGTTGTAAATTTCAACATCTTTATTTTTGTAAATAAATTCAGATACTAATTCGTCAAACTTTATGTTCACCCTAGGGAAGCTATCTATTCTTAATTTTTTATTAATACTAATTTGGAAATAAACACTATCATTTTCAAAATTCCACGTTCCAATATATTTATCAAGAATATTATTTAAATCTTTATAATAAATAGTATCGTTTTTGGATAATTCGTCAATCCCATCAGGAAATGAGCCTAGTTTCATAATTTTCTGTTGAGCATTAACAAAATTGTTAATACAGAATAGAAATACAATAATTAAATAAATTTTCATTTAGTATTATTAATCAGTTCTAATAAAAATACATCTGGTTGTATATTATCTGAGTTTTTCAAAAACCCACAAACGCTCATTATAAGAACAGTAGCGGATTTTGAAACGCTAATTCATTGGATTTGTACTGACCTTTTTTAATATTTACCTATTTTGGTTTTAGCGATTAAACCGTTATTATTTTTATACATTGTTAGCTAATGCTATTTCATTCGTATGTCATTAATGATCCACTCCATCATTTTGTCAATTCCTTTTGAATAACTTTCCCAGTCATATTCAATCAAAACATCTGGTTGAACTCCTTGTGTGATTTTATCTTGAAATCTAAACAGTCTTTTTGAATAAGTCACAATCATTCCAGAATTTGGAAGTGTAAACTGCCCCATATCTTGATATCCATTTGCATTTGAACCTGTAGGTTCTCCAATAATTTTTGCATTGAGGATTTGTCTAAATTGTGATGCATTGCTAGTGCCAGCAGAAAAAGTTACTTTGTCTGTTAAAACATAAACTCCAGATTTCCAATCAATACTGTCAGCCAAGTTTAGATAATAAGCCAAGAATGTTCCGACAAAAAAATCTCCGCCTCCATTATTTCTTAAATCAATTACTACTTTTTTAATGTTATTGTCATTGATATATTTTAAAACTGACTCTCCAAACTTTTCCATTTCTTCAAATGATGGATAACTCTCAAATTTAATATAGATTCCTTTGATGTCTTTTATAGAACTAAACCAAAGGTAATCGTGTTTTGAGTCAGCTGGTTTTTGAATTTCTGGAATTATAATATTATATGTTTGGAAGTCGGTACTCTCGTAATAGTTTTTATTATTGATAGCATTTAACCATACTTTTGACGCTCTATTATTATCGTCCAAAAAAGAAAATTTTGCTTTAAATTCATTGTTTGTTAATTGTAAGCCAAACAACAATTCAGATATCATTAAATATTCACCAGTTCTAATGATTTCTGATTGTTCATTTTCTACATACTGCGCAGTCTCACTTACTTCTTTTATTATTTTATTTATGGGTTTCCCATCAATACCGGTTAATATTCTCCCTAAAAGATTCTTATGTTTATTTGTCGTTTTGATAACTCTCCACTTGCCGTTTACTTTATAAATCTCTATTGGGAATAAATGTGTTTCGACACCTCTTAATGAAAATGCTGTGTGCCCATCTCCAATTTTTCGAGTTAATCGCATTAAATCTATAATAACTTCTACATCACTTTTTTTGTTTAACGTTGATTTAATTTGCTGTATTTCCTTTTCAAATTCCACTTTACTAATTGTGTTGTATAAGTCTATATGATTTTGTTCAAGTTTGGTCTTGTAAAAATCAATGTCTTTAGTCCAACTTTCTATGTCTATGGATTGCGAAAATGATGTATTGGAACTTATTAATAATGTTAATATTAAAATTAGAATTCTTTTCATATTTCTGTTTTGTACTTTAGTTTCTTTTAGTTGTGAATAACGGTCAAGTATAAGAACAGTAGCGGATTAAAATACACTAACTTTCAGATGGCAATATACCTAATTAAAAGCAAAAACGGTTCGAGCTAAAACCCAAACCGCTATTGTTTCTATACAGTGTTGGCAATAGTATTATTTTTTTACTTCATAATTTCCTGCTGTAAACTTGAACGTTCTGACTAATCTTGTCCAAGTATTTAATTGAGAAATAGCAAAAGTTAAATTGCAGATTTCTTCCGTGTCAAAAAAATTAGATAGAGCATCGAAAATTTCATCTGAAATATCATTCACATTGATTTCTGTCAACGCTTCTGTAAATTTTAGGACTGCTTTCTCTTTTTCGGTAAAGAATGAAGTTTCATTCCAAACACTAAGGGTTGACATACGTAATTCTGTTTCTCCAATATCTTTTAATTCTTTGTAATGCATATCAATACAGTACGCGCATTTGTTAATTTGAGCTACTCGCAACCGCATTAACTCTAAAAGTTGTAAGTCTAATGTTGATTCTTTAATGTAATTTTCAATTCCCATTAATTTCTCTACCATTCCTTTAGGAATTTGGCTAAATGTAATTCGTTCCATAATTCTTATCATTTTAATTATGCAACAAACTTATTGTATATCTGTATTTTAAAAATTAAGGTATCTTAAGAAATCAAAATCAGTTACTTTTTCTTAGCTCACTTAAATATTCAGGTGTAATTTCTAGATATGAAGCAATCATATATTGAGGAACTCTTTGAATGAAATTTGGAAAATGGCTTATTAAACCGTCATATCTATCTTTACTTTTCATTTGTAAATAAATGTCAGTTCTACGTTGAATAGCAATTAACATATTTTCGGTAATTATTCTGAATAGTCTTTCAAGTTTGGGAATTGAAATGTAGAGATTTTCTATGTCTTCTTTATTAAAAATTAAGATTTGGGTTTTCTCAAGAGCTTGAATAGAAGAGAGAGAAGGTGTTTGGTTGATAAAACTTTCCATATTTGTTACCCACCAATTTTCAAGTGCAAATTGAGTTATTTTTTCATTCCCTTTATTATCTATATAAAAAGAACGAACTAATCCATTTATAATAAAATAGTTGTTTTTACAGACTTGTCCTGCCTGAAGTATGTATTCTTTCTTTTGTAATGTTTTTGGTATTAATTTGGAATAAATTTCGTCTATTTCGGTGTCTTTAAACTCAACATATCGATTGAAATACTTTTTGATTTGTTCTTTCATTTATGGTGAGTTTTTATGTGTGGTAACGGTCTTGTATATGAAAAGTAGCGCTGAAAATAAGCGATAATTTTCGGATGAAACACAAGCCGAATTTTTAAATTTTACTTATTATTTTATTTTTGGGAATTTGTCAAATTTAAAAATTTGGCGACTTCCTAAAAATGCCCAAATCTTTGTGGTAGCAAAGACTCGCACTATTTTTTATATACGTTGTTGCCACACGTTTTTATTCCGCTGTTGGTTTTTCAGTATAGAATTTTATTAAAAACGACCGATAAAATTAATACACAAACTATACAAGCAATGACTGTTAAAATAGTACTGTCATATTCGTTTGTTAACCAATATCCGCCAGCAATTCCGAGAACAATAGCGTATTTATTATTCAAAAATTTTCCAGATGTACTCATACTTATCTCAAAACTTTATCAATAATTAATTCAGCCAAAGCATTTCCCTCAATTCCACGAGCGCCATAATTTGCAGGACTACTATTTCTGCTCGTTTGAACTTTGTCAGGTGCTTTTAAATATTCAGTTTCTATTAAATTTATCTTTTCCGTTTTCGCATCGATTGCATAAACATTGGTTTCTGTATCCCACGCATTACTTCCGTCAGAATATGTTCCGCTTTTTATTCCTTTCGATTTTACGACTACTATATAATCTAAATCATTACTATTATACGAGACGTTGTAACCTTTATTTTTTAGCTTGTTGTTTATTGAAACGTAAGGGATTATTTCGCCTTTTCTTTTCTGAACGACTAAAATTGAACTTTTAGAAGGAATATTTGTCTTACTCAAATTAATATCTCTTTCCAAAATGTTATTAATTATGGACTTGTGAGAAGAACTCAGTCCATTTGCGTAATTCTGTTTTTCAGTTGCTAATTCCTGTCTTCTTTCTTCGCTTGATTTTCCTCCGCAACTTATTAAAGTCACAAGCGATAGTAATAAAATCAAATTTTTAATCATTGCTGAATGTTTTTCTCAAATGTGTGGTAACTCGTTATATCACAACTTACAGTATTCTTATCCCATTAATACAATAGGACAGCAACCCTATTAAAATACTATAATATAATCCGCTACAAGTTAATTTTATTTTTTTAATAAACGACTTATCATTTACATAACATCGTTCTGTTTAATATTAAAGATGCTTCTAAGAGATCAAAAAAATTACGGTAAAACGTAATTGCCTATAGAAAATAAAATACGAGCACAATTATTTTAAAGCGTTTAACAGCTGTTGAAGTTATAAATACTACACCATAAAAAAAGCACTTACAGGATTGTAAGTGCTTTTCTAAACTTGAGTAAAACATCAGTTCTTAATTGACATCAGGAAGATTATTATAATCTTTACTATAGTTTAACATCTGCTCTGCAAATGTATTAGGTTGTGTCACTTTAATGGCTGTAATTTCACCAGCATCATTCATTTCTGGTACTAAAACCGGATTTACAAAACCACTATAAGGTGGAGATGGAAATTGTTTGTTACGCTCTAATACCTCAGCATGCAAATCTTGATCGACCTTTACTCCATAGCCTTCAACTAAAGCTTCAACGGCTTCGTAATCACCTTCCGATTTAATGCGCTGTGTTTCTCTTAATAATTGTCCAAATAAATCGTGTAATTTATCGTAATCATTAATATTAAAATACGTTTTTCCGTCGCGCGTTACTTTTTCAATCACATTGTCGGCTTTTCCTTTTTCATATGCCCAAGCCGAAACCCATTGTCTGTTTCGCATGTGTGCTTCTTCAACATCGTCACCTAAATCTAATCGCACTAACTGCGTCATTAAACCATTTCTAATGTAGCCATCAAAGGCTGCTTTTCCAACTTTTTTCCAGTCGTCTACCAATCCTAATTCTTGTAATTTAGAATCGTATAGATAATATAAACCTACTAAATCTGCACGTCCTTCTTCTAAGGTAGATGCATAGGTTTTAAGGGTTTCTTTGGTCTCACCTACTCCTGGGTTTAATTGTCCTGAAGCATGCCCAATGACTTCATGCAACGCTGTGTGTAATTTATCTGCAATTTGTCCGTATTGTTCTTCTAATTGAACCTCTTCTTCATCGTGAGCAAACTCTTTTAAACGACCAGTACCACCTGCATTATTGTAGGCATTAATAATGTTTCCTAAGGATACAGATTTACTACCCACGGCAGCTCTAATCCAGTTGGCATTTGGTAAATTAACTCCGATTGGCGTACTTGGAGAGGCATCACCTGCTTCACCTGCAACATTCACCACTTTGTATGTTACACCAACAACACTATCTTTTTTATGTTCATCCATCAATGGAGAATTATCTTCAAACCATTGTGCATTTTCAGATAATACAGCCATTTTTTTAGACATGTCAAAATCATTAATCTGAACGATAGTTTCATAAGACCCTCTATAACCTAAAGGATCGTTATACACTTCTATAAAACTATTAATATAATCTATATTTCCTTCTGTAGCTGCTGTCCAAGCCACATTATAATCGTCCCAAGTCTGTAAATCACCTGTTTTATAATACTCTATTAATAAACCTATAGCATCTCCTTGTGCTTTATTTTCTGCAACTCCTTGTGCTTTTTCTAGCCACTTTATAATTTCGTCTATTGCCGCTCCATATAAGCTACCAGATTTATAAACGCGCTCTTTTAAAACACCATCTTCTTTAACCAATTTAGAGTTTAAGCCATAAGATAATGGCTTCTCTGGATTTGGAGATGTTTTAGTTTTATAGAAATTTGCCACATCTGCATTAGTGACATCCGGACCATAAAAATTAACGGCAGATTCTAATACATTATCAATGCCTTTAGCCTGATTCACTTTTTTAGCGTCTTTATCATTAAATAAAACCTCTAAAGCTTCACCTTCTAAGCTTGTATTTGTAGCTGTTAATAATGCGTTGAAATACGCTTTACTAAACTCAGGAACCAATTTAGCGTTAGAATAATGATGGTGAATACCATTACTAAACCAAACACGTTTTAAGAAGGTTTCAAAATTTTTCCAATCTTCAGTTGATGTATCCCCAGTATAGTTGGTATAAATATTTTCTAATGCCTGTCTAATTTTAAGGTTATGTCTGTAATTTTGGTCCCACATGATATCACGACCTTCTAGTCCGGCTTGCGTTAAATAATAGACCAACTTCTGTTCTTTTAACGTTAAGTTATCCCACCCAGGAATCTGGTAACGCAAAATTTTAATATCTGCAAATTCTTCAACATTAAAACTAAAATCCGTTTCTGTAGTCGCTACGGTTTCAATGGGTTCATTCTTAACTTCATTCTTGCATGAAACAAGGATGAAAGCGAGAAGGGAAATTTTAAATAATGATTTTAAATTCATGTGTTTATTTTATTTAGTTGTACACAAATGTAATATTTATATCACATATCATAAAATCACTATCTTTGAGATATACTAAATTTAATTCCTGTACATGAAAGCTTTTAAATCCTTACTTTTATTACTATTAATCCTTGTCATTGGCGTGTCTATTTATATTGCAGTACAGCCAAATTCTTATGAAGTTACACGAACAAGAACAATTAATGCACCTGCATCTGTAGTCTATGACAATGTTATTGATTTTAAAAATTGGGAAGCATGGAATCCTTGGGTGGAACAGAATCCTGATATTGAGGTCACACTTGGAGAGACTACCAAAGGTATTGGAGGTTCGTATCAATGGAATGAAGATGGAGACATTGGCCATATGACAACCACAGACACCAAGCCTATGACTTCGATTACACAAGACATGCAATTTGCAGAATTCCCAAAATCTAAAGTCACTTGGGATTTAAAACCCAACACGGACGGTTCTACAGATGTCACTTGGTCAATTTCTGGAGACAACTTACCGTTTGGCTTTAAAATGTGGTCAGCGTTTTCTGGTGGCATGGAAAAACAAATTGGTCCGGATTATGAAAGAGGATTAGAGAAGCTAGATAGTGTTGTACAAGCCAAAATGAAAGTTTATAATATTTCTACCAAAGGTGTTACACAGCACAGTGGAGGCTATTATCTTTATAATACAACTTCTACTAAATTTAATGATTTTAAAGAAAGTATGTCTACCATGTTACCAAAAGTTGGAGCCTACGCTATAACTCATAATATAACTATGGCTGGCCCACCATTTATTTTATATCACAAATGGGATGAAGAAAATGATGCCGTAATGTTCTCTGCATGTGTACCTACAAATTCTAAAGTTATAACAGATGAAGCCGAAATTTTAACAGGAAAACTAGAATCATTTACAGCAGTAAAAACCGTTTTAAAAGGCAACTATTCTAATTTGAAAGACGCTTGGGATGCGACGATGAAGTATATCTCTGATAATAATTTAGAAGTGATTGAAGGAGGACCCATGCTTGAAACGTATTTAACCGACCCAACAACTGAGTTAAATCCAGCAAATTGGATAACTGAAATTTATGTTGCCGTAAAGTAGTTTGAAGTGTGAAGCTAAAAAAATCATGCTGAATCGTGATAAGGACAAAACTGAATAACTTGACTCCCTATTTTGAAACTGATAAGTGAACATAATATATTTCGAACCAGCAATTATCAACGACCAACTCATAACTAAACACAATTGAAACAACTTATACTCGTATTTCTTGGTGGTGGCTTTGGTAGCGTACTCCGTTTTATCATTGGTAAATGGCTCAACAATTCTGAAACCGGAATTCCTTATGGTACTTTTATGGCTAATATTATAGGAAGTTTACTCATTGGTGTTATTCTTGGCTTAGCGGCTAAAAATGAAACTTTATCCCAGAGTCAGACCTTACTCCTAGCAACTGGATTTTGTGGTGGGTTTACAACGTTTTCTACATTTGCTTATGAAAATCATGTGTTTTTAAAAACGGGAGACTTTATGAGTTTTGCCATTTATACGGTGGCGAGTTTTGTGGTTGGATTTTTAGCTGTGTTTTTGGGGATGTGGTTGGTGAAATAAGTTGTAAAGCTTCTGAGATGCGAAGATGCAAAGTTTCAGATTGAAGAATGTTTCTCGCTAATGTGCTAAGTTTAGGTTTCGCGGAGATACACGAAGGTTTCACGAAGATGCACAGAGCAATTTAGAATAATCACTTAGTAACCGTATAACTTAATAACTTTTTATTCAATACTACTGCCAACTGAAAACTGAACACTGAACACTGAACACTGAACACTGAACACTGAACACTAAAACCTACCCTTTTTTATAAAACCCTTTTTCCTTCAAGCCTTCTACTTCTTTTAATATTGAAATGAAAATGGAATCATCAATATCTTCTAGTGTTTTGTAACGTAAGGATTTAACGACTTTTCTATTTTCAGAAATTAAATAAGCATCCCATTGTTTTGATAAGTGTGCGGAATGCCAAAAGCCAACGTCTACGTAATCTTTGGTTTTATTGAGGTAGCAGATTGGTCGTTTATCAATGTAATAGCATGGCATTCTCCATTTGTATAATAAATCGGCTTCTGGTAAGGTATGTTCTACCAAGACTTGCAAATGCATGAATATGGATTTGAAAGGTTCGGGTTGGTTTAGGATGTGTGCTTCGGCTGGGTTCACGATAGTAAGTTAATTAATACCTATACGGTTTTTGAAATCTGTAAAACATATACTAAACTAAAATATCAAGAAAGAGAAATAGTCTAACATTTAATCATAATTAGAATTGGACATTATTATTAAATTCGTTTTTCATCATTCATTTTCGATGGGTTTTGTCGTGTATCAAAAACATCATAAATGATAATTTCATTATCTACTATTCTATAAATTAGTTTATAATTTCCACTCACTAAATATCTATAATTCTTATTTAGGATTAATAAACTTGGCTCAATTGGACCAGATTTCGGATTGTTTATTAATTGTTTAGAAGATTTAAGAATTTGTTTTCTAATTTTATGAGCAAGCTTTTTATGAGCTTCAATGGCATAGTAGTCAAAAATGTCTTTTAAATTACTGATTGCAAAATCAGTCCAAACTATTTTCATCTTTACCAGTTTGCAGATATTTTCTCTAAATCTTCTTGACTTTTTATATTTCCACTCTTAAAATCCAATTCTGATTTTTCAATTCTAATTATCAATTCTTCAATTGTAAATGATTTTAATTCAGGATTATGCTTAACCTCACTCTTTAGAATATAATCTTCTAATTTATCAAAAAAAATTTCGTCCTTAATTTGAGCTAAATAAGTTATTAAATTAAGTTTTCTAGTTTGTAAATCCATAATTCAGGTATTTAATCAAAAATACGTTTTTTTTAATAAATGTCTTTTTAAATTCAAAAAGTGCTTTTACTTGTAATAACAAATAACACTTGTTTTTTACGCTGTTTTAGGCTACATCAATTTTGAATATTCTAAAGAATTGATAAAAAACCTCAAAGGATTTTAAAACCGATGAGGTCTGAGATTTATTTCGGGTGGGTTATTATCGTTAATGAGATTAGCTACGCTGAATCTTCGATTCTCTGTGTTACTGAAATAAATTCAGCAAAAATCGCAGAAATTTGTTAGCCACATTTAGAATACCCACAACTTTTACATTTTAAACAGCCTTCTTCAAAAATTAAACCTGCTGGATCATTGCAGCGAGGACACTTTTTATCCACAGCCGCTGTTCCTTCTGGCACAAATCGTTTTAAAGCTCTAGCGACTCCATTTTTCCAGGTGTTAATGTGATCGTCGTATAGATTCAAATTCTGAATTAAGTCCACCACATAAGGCATTGGCATACCATGCCTTAATACTCCTGAAATTAATTTAGCGTAGTTCCAAAATTCTTTATCGAACGAACGCGACAAGCCTTCAATGGTTATTTTATAACCTTCATTATCGATGTATTGAAAATCGTATCTTGAAGATCCATCGTCGTTGCGTTGTTTAATAACCCAACCTTTATTCACCCATGCTGGCAAATTAAATGCGTCTTTCATTTGACCTGTAAAAATCTCATAAGGGCGTCCTTCTACTAAACCGATAACGGCTAGCCACCTTTCAGATTCATTATGGAATCGTACAATTTCGGCTTCAATTTTATCTGGGCGCTTAGCCGCTAAGGTTTCCGTTGTGGTTACGGCTTCCTCCTTTGTTTTCTCTTCGGTTGAGACTAAAATACCACTTCGAGAACCATCTCTATATACGGTGATGCCTTTTAAACCTTTTTGCCATGAGTCGATATAAATATCACCAACCAAATCTACCGTCACATCTTTAGCTAAATTAATCGTAGAGCTTATGGAATGCGTGGTATATTTTTGAACCAAGGCTTGTAATTCCACGCGCATTTTCCAATCAATTTCTGGAGCAGTTGCTCCAGCGTAAGGACTCTCATCTATATCGGTTTCACCTGTGGTAGTCATCCAAGTTTCATACTTTTTATGGTACACTGTGAATTCTTCAAAGGCATCACCTAAATCATCTACAAAGTCGACATTAGAATTGTCATCATTGGTATTTACTTTGCGTCGTCTTACGTAAGACAATAAGAAAACAGGCTCTATTCCTGACGATACTTGTGCCAACATACTCAACGATCCTGTAGGTGCAACAGTGCTTATAGATATATTCCTTCGACCGTGTTCCATCATACGTTCATATGTTTCAGGAAATTCTTTAGCCAGCATTTGTACAAACTCTGAAGTATCTTCAATATTTCTATTAAAGACTTCAAACTGACCTCTTGTGATGGCCATATCAATACTACTATCAAACTCGGCAATCATTTTTGTTTTCATAATGTCATCCACAACCGCTAAGGCATCGTCGGTATCAAATTTAATTCCTAAAGCCGCAACGGCATCGGCTAAGGCTGTAAACCCTAAACCTGTTCGTCTCCCTTTTCTACCGGTTTCAGCGAGTAGATTCCATAAATCTTTTTCATTTCTTTTAATGGCATCGGGTTCTGGGTCGGCATTAATTTTAGCTAAAATACGTTCTACAGCTTCGAGTTCTAAATCGACTAAATCATCCATCAAACGTTGCGTTTCATAAACCACTTCATAGAATTTTTTAAAGTTGAATTTGGCTTTCTTAGTAAATGGTTTATCCACAAAACTGAATAAGTTTACTGCAATCAATCGGCAACTATCACCACCTTGCATCGCTATTTCGGAACATGGATTGGTGGAACTATTTTTAAATTCAGGATATACAGACGAGGTAGAATACTGATGTTGTCGATCCCAGAAAATCAATCCTGGTTCTGCGGTATTGTGCGCACAGGTTATAATTTTATCCCAAAGATTTTTAGCATCAATCGCTTTGGTGTATTGCGGTGTTTTACTGTCGATTGGCCATTGCAAGGTATACTTTGTGTCGTTAACAACCGCATTCATAAACTCATCTGACAAACGAATAGAAATATTAGCACCTGTAATTTTGGTTAAATCTTGCTTAATGGTAATAAAATCTTCAATATCTGGATGTTTAACGTCCATGGTGAGCATTAAGGCTCCACGTCTGCCGTTTTGCGCAACTTCTCTCGTGGTGTTTGAAAAACGGTTCATAAAGGAAACGGCTCCAGTTGTAGAACTAGCAGCATTAGACACTAAGGCATCTTTTGGGCGTAGTTCAGATAAATCCACTCCTACTCCACAACGTCTTTTGAACAATTGCGCTAATTGCTCGTCGGTATGACAAACTCCGCCATAAGAATCTAAAACGGAAGGCACCACGATGCAATTGGATAAAGACGCAATGACTTGGTCATTCCCCAAACCGAACATCACACTACCTTGTGGTATGACGTATTTAAAATCTTTAAAAAGTTGGTATATTTTGGGTTCATCTAAGGGTTTTCTGATTTTTCCGTACGCTGATAAGTGTTCTGAAATGGTTTCGGTGTGTGCGTATTTGTTTTCTATTCGACCAAACTCTTTAGCCATCCTTTGATGCATATCATCTGGCGATTTCTCTAAATAACGACCTCGCTTATCCTTTAAACAATACTTGTTAATCCAAGTAGTTGCGGCGAGTTCGTCGTTATTAAAGTAGTTTAAACATGCTTTTAAAACGTCATTGTAAGTAAATGATTTTGAAGCGGAAAGCGTTTGATTCATAATCAAAAAGGTTTTGAAATATTAAAGGATAGACACAAAACTACCCTATGATAAATCTCAAAAACATGACAAAAATCATACTTGTTAATAAGTCTGAACGATTGTTAATTAATGAAAATATATTCGCTTTACTTTCTTACAAGATTATATTCCAACCTCAATTTGACTTCAGTCAAAACACATCCTTTTTCATAATAAGAAGATGATTATTTCGACCTGAATACTGTTCCTAAATTTTAAAAAAGAGATTTAGTACATATTAAAATATTTGTAAAATACCAATTACAATCAGTGCAATTCCGATAATAGCTTTAAAAGGCATCAACTTTGCAGATAGCTTTCTCAAATTCGCTTCTAAAGCAGGTACTTTCCAGAATACGTGCGTTAAAAGTAAAATACCTCCTAGAATACTAACGATGTTAAATAAGAGACCGTCCCAAAACTCAAGTATAGCTAAAATGATAAGTGCAAGTCCAATAACGGTATCAAAAGGTGCTAAAAATCCTGCGATTTTATTAAAAAAATTATGCTCACCATCCCATTTATCAAGGGTAGCTAAACCTAATAAGATGCCTCCTGAGATATTGGCAATAGCTAAAAGTAGTTCGATCATGGTAGTTATGTCATTTATATCTTGACTTATAAATTTAATGAAATCTCGAAAATAAATTTGCGCAAACCGAAATATTTATTTTACTTTGTATTTCAAAGTACTTTAATATGAGCGAAAAAGATTATCTAAAAGACATTAGTGAGATTAAAAATCTTATGAATAAATCATCTCGATTTATTTCCTTGAGCGGTTTGTCTGGAATTCTCGCTGGTGCTTATGCTTTAATTGGTGCTGCGATTGCGTATTGGCTGGTAATGACTTACAGTGACGGCACATTATTTATTTTCCATGGTTGGGTATTTTGGACCTGTATGTTTGTGCTTTCCATGATTGCTTTATTAAGTGCGGTTACAGGCATAATTCTTACGACTAGAAAAGCGAAAAAGACAGGCGAAAAGATTTGGGATAATTCTTCAAAACGCTTATTATTCAATTTCTTGGTACCATTATCCGTTGGTGGCATTTATTGTTTGATTATTTTAAGCCAAGGACGTTATGGACAAACTGGAGGCTTAATGTTAATTTTTTATGGCTTAGCTTTGGTGAGTGCTTCTAAATATAGTATTGGAGACATTCAGTATTTAGGATATATTCAAATTATATTAGGCTTAATCGCGAGTTATTATCCAGGTTACGGTTTCTGGCTTTGGATGATTGGATTTGGTATTATGCATATTGTTTATGGAACTTGGATGTATTTTAAATATGATGCGAAGTGAAAAGATGTTTTCGCAAAGACGCAAAGGCGCGAAGAAAAAAGAACGCAGAGATGCATAGAGATTACACGGAGATTCACAGAGAATTTGAAGGAATTGACAAACTATTTAAGTGATCAATTAACCTAATTTCGAAACTGAATACTGAAATTAGAAAAAAAATAAGATTCCTGTTTTCGCAGGAAGTGAGATGAGCATAATAACCAACATAAATAAACTTTTTGATCACAGAATACGACTTGGTATTATGTCTGTTTTGATGGTAAACGACTATGCCGATTTTAAAATGTTGAAAGAATTGTTGGGTGCTACAGATGGTAATTTGGCAAGTCATACCAAAGCATTAGAAAAGGCTGAATATATTTTAGTCGAAAAACAGTTTATAGGTCGAAAACCGAATACGAGATATAGCGTGACGAAACTCGGAAAATTAGAATTTCAAAAACATATTGAAGCCCTTGAAAAATTAATCAATAAAACATAAAACCAACGTTTCGACTGTGCTCAACGTGATAGTCGAAAAATTTAAATCTTTTTTTTAATTATTTACTTTGAAATTCAAAGTACTTTTAAATAATAAATCATGAAAAAACTAATCTTATTCATTTCAGCCCTTTTATTTAGCACCTTTTTCTACAATCAGTCGATTGGACTTAACCTCTTTTTGTTTAGCCTTCTCACAGTGGTTATACTTTTAATTAATAACACGTCTCATTTTAAAAATCGAAAAACCCAAATTTACACCATAGCTTACCTCATTACAGGACTCACCATCTTTTTTCATAGTTCTTCGTTATCCATAATAGCCAACTTAGTCGCATTCTTCACGTTAATCGGTCATTTATCCGAAACCAAATCTTCAATATACATAAGTTGGCTTAATGGATTATACACCACAATCGCAGGACTATTCCATCGTAGTTTTGCTTTATCAGCACCCAAACCAAATACTGAAAATTCAGAAAAAAAGGACAAAATAGATTATTTACATTGGGCTAAAATTATCTTAATCCCAGCCGTAATCCTTATCATGTTTATTGCGCTTTATAAAGAAGGAAATCCTATATTTAGCAATTTAATTGAACAGATAGATTTTGGATTTATAAACATTCAATGGGTTTTAGTCGCAGGTTTAGGTTACTATTTATTCAGTAATATCCATTCGCCAATCGAAGTAGAACCAGCAACGGGACTCGATTTACAAACCGAAAATAGTTTACATAAAACGGAAGCTTTTTCTATTCCGAAATTAAAACAAGAAAATCAACTTGGCGTGATTCTTATCTCTTTATTAAATGTATTAATTGTAATGTATTTATTAACGGATATCACATTTATAACTACGCAACAAGAGATTAAAGCATCCGTGTATTCTGCGCAAGTTCATAATGGTATCAATGCGCTCATTGCTTCTATTGTTATTGCTATCATGATTTTACTTTATGTTTTTAGAGGCAATCTTAATTTTTACGAGCAAAACGCCACCTTAAAACGACTTGCCTTTACGTGGATTATTTTAAATATTCTACTCGTACTGAGCATTGTCTTCAAAAACAGTCAGTATATCTATTATTTTGGGTTAACCTACAAACGTATCGGTGTCATTGTCTATCTGCTACTTGCCACAATCGGTTTGGTTACAACACTTCTAAAAATAAAGGGAGCAAAAAACAACTGGTATTTATTCCGAGTAAACACGCAAGCTGCATTTGTAATTCTTGTGATTTCTAGCACTATTAATTGGGATTATCACATAACTAATTACAATTTTTACTATGCCAAATCCATGGATTATAATTATGTCATTGAGTTATCAGACAACAACACCTTACTACTAAATGAACAGTTAGATAACAAAAACCTAAATGGAGATTCTATCCAACGTATCGAAGAAAAATATTACAACTATGTATATCAATTAAAAAGCAACAATTGGCAAGAATTACGATATGATAATTTTAAAATAGACACGAAATAACATGGCTATTCTAATCTTGTTTGTTTTGTTTTTTGTTGGTGGAGTAACGTTAATCTTAGTACGACTAAGTATATCGTGCATATTTTGGGCTTCCAAATATCGCCATAATAAAATGCGCGTATTTAAACGTTATTTCCCGTATTACATTATCAGTTTATCTACACTTTGTCTCGTAGCGATTATTGAATTAGACCAAAGTATCGTTGCCACTTATTATTTCAGTTTCGTGTTCACCTTATCGCTTTTTATTTGGAGATATGAAATCATTCAAACCAGAAAAAAACAATCTAAAACTAATATAAACAACGCACCGCATCATCCCGAATTACCATGAACAACCTATTTGAAATTTTAAAATCAAAACGCAAGCAATTCATCATCTGGTTGTTTGAACATTCGCAACGTATTTACACCAATATGTTTAAAAATCATAAGCCCTGGAATATCACAAAACATGATTTACTAAAGTTTCCGGAACCCACATTTGGAAGGCACTTAGGAGAATTCTTAGATAAAAATAATTTTGAACTCATTCCAAAAGTAGAACGACACGATTGCTACCATGTCCTTTGTGGCTACAGCACTAAAGTTGAAGATGAGATTGCCCTACAATGCCTTTGCTATGGCAACGGCAAACGCAGTCCGTATTTATATGGAGCCATTATTTTAGGAGTCGCTATTCTTCCGGATTATTATAAGTATTACCATTCATCTTTTAAAATAGGAAAAGCGGCAAATGCCTTTCATCATTTTGATTATAGGAAACTCATGCATGTGTCCATTTCAGATTTTAGAGCTGCTATTTTTCCAAATCATGACTTATTAAACCTAAAACACATTGCCGCATGAAGACATTTAAAATCTTAATTCTATCAGGAATCTTAATAGCTTTTGGTGTGTTTATCACCTTTCATTGGATCAGTTTTAAAGCTAAAGGATTGACTTACGACGACGTGAATAACATCCCGAAAAATAATGTCGGACTCGTGCTTGGAGCAAGCAAATTTGCGCCAAGTGGCAGTATCAACCTATTCTACAAACACAGAGTAAATGCTGCAGTTGCCTTGTACAACGCTGGTAAGATCGATTACATTTTAGTCAGTGGAGATAATGGTAGAAAAGACTATGACGAACCCACAGATTTTAAAAATGATTTAGTTACGAAGGGAATTCCTGCTAAACATATCTTTTTAGATTATGCAGGGTTTAGGACTTTAGATTCCATAGTGAGAGCTAAAGAAATATTTGGTCAAAATGCGATTACTATTATTTCGCAGCAATTCCATAATGAACGCGCTATTTACATTGCGCAACATTATGATATTCACGCTGTAGCCTATAACGCCAAAGATGTTTACAAAACACCTCCACGCGAATATTTAGCGCGTACTAAAGCGCGATTAGACTTACTTTTTAATGTAAAACCTAAATTTTTAGGTGATAAAATCGCTATTAAATAAAATCACCAATACCATCATGAAATTTCAATTCAACAAAAACTATTTAGTACTAGCACATAGCTTATTTCTTATAGAATTAGCCATCGCTTTCATCATCAAAACAGGTTTTATTCGTTACACATTTGGCGATTATCTCGTTGTTATTTTACTATATGCAATTATTAGAGGATGCACCAACCTGAATGTGAAGGCTTCAAGTATCGTCGTCCTCTTAATTGCTTATGGTATAGAATTGCTCCAACTCACACCCTTCTTAACCTACTTTAATTTACAAGATAGTTTTACAGCCAAACTCATTTTTGGAAGTACATTTCATGTCTCAGACTTACTCGCATACACTCTAGGAATACTGACGGTTTTAGCTATTGAAACATCGATTTCAAAACGACATAACAAACAAAATTTGAACCTATGGAAACTCTAAAAACTTTAATTCAAGAGCGTTTTAAAACCTTATCATTAATCACAGTGGCCCTACTATTTAGTGGTATTTTACTCATGGTACGCATGAAACTCAACAAGTCTTATTTCTTTTTGTTTTTAATCTGGAGTGTATTTTTAGCCCTCATACCTTATGCGATTACTATGTTTTAAAGACCACATCAAGTTTGAGCAAATTAAAGCTGGGATTCTGGTTTATGGTTTGGTTAGCCTTTTTGCCCAATGCACCTTATATTGTTACGGATTTAATTCATATTAGAATAGGAAACGGTGCACTTTTATGGCTTGATGTTTTGGTGGTTTTATCTTTTGCGTTGAGCGGACTCTTACTATTTTACATTTCCCTTTTAGATATGCAAAAACTAGTGAAATTTAAATTTAAAACCCTTCGTGTTGAAATGATAAGTATTGCTATCCTTTTCTTATGCGGATTTGGTGTGTACTTAGGACGATTTCTACGTTACAATTCTTGGGAAATCATTAGTCAACCACACTACTTATTCATGGATATTCTAAACATGATTATTGCCCCTTTTCAGCACTTTGAAGCATGGTTATTTACGTTTGGTTTTGGCACATTTTTGATCGTAGGCTTATGGATGTTTAAAAATTTAAATACCTTAGAAAAAACTAAAATATGAAACGAGCATTAATAACATTTTGTCTGATTCTATGTATTATGAGTTGTGAGGAAAAATCACAAACTATAAGTCATGATGCCTCCATTACCACTAAAATAAAAAAAGACAGTTCAAAAATGGAAATTGCAGATTTGCCGATTCTTATTGACAGTACGGATTATTTAATTCATCCAATTGGTTATATAACAGAGTATAATAAATCACGATTTTCAAGTTACAGTAAAGGAAGTGGTCGAACATCGTATTCTGTTTCACACCATAATAATTTTTCAATATCGGGAGAATTCAGTGCTATTAAATTCCAGCATCTAAATTCGGAAAAACTAACTACTTTAACTGATGAGATAATGGAGATTACCTCTATCCGTTTTCTTGAAAACATAAGAGCAAAAACTGGACTTCAATTTTTGGTATACACCATTAGAGATGCCGACACCAACAAAGACTCTAAACTAAATTTTAACGATGTTGAAACCTTATATATTAGTACAATTGAAGGTAAGAATCTTAAAAAACTAACTCCAGAATTAGCACAAATTGTCGATTGGAACGTTATTCCACAACTTAACCGATTGTATTTTAAAAGTATATCTGACACCAATAAAAATGGAGAATTTGACAAGAAAGATAAAGTTAACTATCAGTATGTTAATCTAGAGGATGATGCCTTAAAGGTCATAAGTTATCATCCTCTTTAAATTATTTTCCATCTACAAAATCTTGTAAATAACTAAAGCGCTTGGTGAGTTTACCATTTTCTGTCATCTTAGCACGTTTCAAAATTTCTTTATCATCGTTATTAAAGAATGCAGGAATCACATGTTCTAAGAAAGTTTCTCCAAAACCTTCACTAGCATCTTTTGGTAACTCACATGGTAAATTATCTACAGCCATAACGGTTATAGCTCCTTTAGCATCATAAGCAACTTCCTTTTCCGTGTTAGGATCATAACCATAAAAAGGGTCTTCTATAGTTGAAGGTCGTATCGTACTCGCCACAGGACCATCAATATCGCAAGATACGTCTGCAACTAAATTAATCCTGAAATCAAGATGTTTTGCATCTTCTCGTGTAAATAAATAAGGTGCATTATTTCCATAAAAATGGCCTGCTATAAAATAATCTGTCTCTTTAGCATAAGGCATAAAATTACTCTCGTAACCCGATGGATCTTTGTAAAACTTAAACCTATCTCCTACTTTACCATCTTTTCGTTTGGCATATTCCATAACATCAGCCATAACATAAACTGGTTCTGAAAATTGTGATGTTAAATACAAAGCATCACTAATTTGCTTAATGCCTAAATGGTCTAAAATTTCTTTAGCTCCGTAAGCTACTTTACCAGTTCCGGTGAGTAAAATTTTAATGTTTGGAATAGTGATTTTATCTAATTCAGATTTCACAGTATTTAAATCGGCCAAGGTTTCCACCTTAGGTAATTTAAATAATCCATCGCGTAAGCCTAAGGCTCTAAACCCATTATAGGCTCCAACCAAACCAGCATATCGTCCAAAACCTATAAGTCTCGTACCATTTTCTTTAACGATAGTTTCATGATCAAACATTTCTATATTTTTCTCTAACATCGCTACTAACAATTTTCTATTGTAAGGTTGCTTCTTAATCGTGTGAGAAAAGTAGAAATATTTTTTATTAGGAATTAAATTTTCGATAGGTACCTCTTTCACGCCAATCATTACATCGGCATGAGAGACATCATCTAGAACTTCAAAACCTAAATCTTTATAAGCTTCGTCCGGAAAAATTCTAATATCCGAAGACTCTACAATAAATGTAGCCTCTGGGAATTGCGTTCTGGCTTCTACTAAATGTTCAGGAGAAAATACCACACGTCTGTCTGGTGGATTTTTACGTTCTTTTATGATGGCAAATGTCATAGATGTATTTTAAAATTAAGATATCTGAAAATTAAATAATTAGGTTTTCAAATTACAAACACAGTATTAATTTCTGTATAAAAACCTATATAAACGCAATAAATTATGTGTTTAATTTTTGAAAATATTTCACGAAAATAAGTGGATTTGCATGTTTTAGCAAACATTCTTTGGTTTAAAATATTTACAAACTTTTAGGTCCGCTACAGCATTCTTTAAATATTACAGGTCACTGGTTTACGGTCCTATAATTATTTTTTTTATAAACGCTGTGCAAATAACTTATTAACAGAACTATCGTTAAAAATAAAATCACAACTAATACAGCTAAGCTTTAGCTTTAAGCAAAGCTTTTTCATAAAATGTAAGTCTAATTCCAAAGAGTAATACAATACCTCCAACCACCATTTGTAAGGATACTTGTTCATCTAGCAGCCACCAAGCTAAAATAGAAGCCAATACGGCTTGTCCTAACAAACTCACAGAAACCCTTGTCGCTCTCATATGTTTTGTTGCAAAACTAATAAGTAACCACGCCAACAATTGACACACCACACCTTGAACCACTAACACCAACCATCCTGCATCTGAAAACCCTGTAAATGGTTCATTAAAGACATAACTAAGCGCACCTAGAGATAGGGTTGAAGACAATAAACTAATCATCATAAAGGTCATAACCTCCATCTCTTCTAAAACTTTTTTGCTCAGCAACATATAAACAGCATAGAGCATTCCGGATAAAACGCCAAAAATAAAAGCGAGATTGAAATCAAAATTGAGAAACAAATCAAACCCAACTAAAAGGACCATACCTATGATGGCTACAACGGTGCCCAACCAAAAATTCTGTTTCGGTTTATCTTTAAGAAATAAAAAAGCTCCAACACCTACCCAAACAGGAGATAAGTTGGTTAGTAATGTCGCTTGTGTTGCCGTAGATTGTTGAATGGCAATATTCCAAACACCAACATCTAAACCAAATACAACACCACAAATTATAGAAAACCCTAATGCCTTTTTTGACGTTATCTTATACTGCTTTTTTATAAGTACGTAAGGCACAAAAAAAACAGAAGCTATAGCCATTCTGTAAAATGCTGAAACAAGTCCTGGGGTTAAATTTAACTTGACCAATATTGGGAATATTGAAATACAAATAATGCCAATCGCAAGTGCTATTCTTGGTTTCGTCATGGGTTATAAAAATTAGTAAGAAGTCAACAAAAATAAACTTTAAAACAACGCTTTTTTTTTAATTCTATGCCCTATTTACAAAACCAAACTAGCCATAGTATTTAGCACTGTAAACGTAATAAAAATATTGGTCATTTTTTGATGTAAAATATACTTTGATACCTGATAAGATATATTGTTCTATAAGATAAACCTTCAACAAACTTATACTGACACAATTTCTACAAATACATATAAAACAAGATTGGTATAGCTTTTGCAATATTATTTTTAGTAATTTTGCAACCCTTGAAATAATAAATTGTTTCTTGGATTAGCGCGTTAGGGATGGAAGCGGCATCCTTTTGCTTTTTGAGCAAAAGATATGGCGGACAGCTCGACCTGAAAAGGTAACGCCAAAACAGATATCATTTAAATTGGGGTCGACTGGTTTTGACAGCGAGATTAATTAAATGGTAAGCACGTGGTGTAATGGCATTGAAACACCTTAAAGGCTAGACCAAATTTTAAACGGCGAGAATAACTACGCTTTAGCTGCATAATCTGAATTACAGTAAGATTTCGTGCTCATTCCTACAAGGTAGGAAGGCTAAATGTCTCCGAAAAGCCCTAGTCAGTGGCGTTTCTGTTTGAGGCATCGTAAAAATTGACTAAGATCGGGTAGCGCTTTGATGCCCTTTCGAGATTAAAAAGCTAAGCGTAAAGTGGGTTGTCTTTAACCAGCTTTACGTCTAAAATCTAAGAAAAGACTAAACGTGTAGAAAGCCCTTTGGTTACTTGTTTGGACGAGAGTTCGATTCTCTCCGACTCCACTACCATCCGTAACTTCGTTACGGCTTAAAACATAAAAAACCTATGAAATTAACTTCATAGGTTTTTTTTATCTCTCTCTAAATAATTTACTTGATCTCTACTAATTCAAGATCAAACACCAATTCTTGTCCTGCTAATGGATGATTTCCATCTACAATAATATGATCGTCGTTAACTTCGACAATTTTAAAAGGATGCTCGTTACCTTGTGCATCTTTAGAAACCAATCCTAATCCTACTTCTGGCTTTACTTCTTCTGGAAGCTGTGCATTTTCAACTTTGTGAAATAGCTCTTGTCTTACTTCACCATAAGCTTCAGTTACAGGAATATCTACAGTTTTTTTATCATTTACTTTCATATCTATAACTGCTTTTTCAAAACCAGGAATCAACATCCCTTGTCCCAATGTAAACTCTAAAGGCTCACGCTCTAAAGAACTATCAAAGACTTGTCCGTTTTTTAATTTTCCTGTATAATGTACTTTTACAGTATCATTTTCTTTAACTTGACTCATAAATTTCTTATTTTCATTATAATAAGCTGCAAAACTATTGTTTCTCTTAGAGAATAAAGAATCATACAAAGGTTTTCTGTGGATTTAAGAAAAACTTAACGTCTAGTATGAGCACTACAACAAAATTTAAATGTACCTCCCTTGTATAACTACAAGTTGAACATTTTTCAACTTTATTTCTCTTGTCCGTTTTTAACACAGCTAATTATTCTTCTAAAAACATTAATTAAATGGTATTTTAATTAAGAAATTAATGGTTTATAAACAATAAAAATTATAAACATGAAACGCTTTAGGATTAAAAACGAAGATCAGTACGACGCTTTACGTGATAAAGGCTACAGTCAAGAAAAAGCGGCACGAATTGCAAATACACCTAACGCTGGCAAAAAAGGCGGTAAAGCAAAACCTTATGAAGAATGGACCAAAGACGAACTCTACGAACAAGCTAAAAACGCGGATATCGATGGACGATCAAAAATGAAAAAAAGCGAATTAATCACGGCACTTAGAACGAATTAAAACTTTTAAAATTGAAATCTATGTTCTGTGAAAGTATTTTGATATTTTCACGACTATTTTATTTAAAAACAAATCTATGTTAACCTGGAAAGATATTATCAACTTTTCTGTGAACGGAAACCCAACTCCAGACCGTCGTGTTGAAAAAACGGAGGCGGAATGGAAAGACCAATTAACAGATGAGCAATATAGAATTACACGTCAAAAAGGTACTGAACGCGCGCATACTGGTGACCTCTGTACCACTTACGATGAAGGCAAGTACAACTGCGTTTGCTGTAACACACCCTTGTTTGATTCTACCATAAAATTTAGCTCTGGCACAGGTTGGCCAAGCTTTACGCAACCTATAAAAGAAAATGCTATTAAGTATGAAAAAGACACGACTTATGGCATGGTTCGCGTAGAATTGATGTGCAATATTTGCGATGCTCATCTGGGACACGTTTTTCCTGATGGCCCAGAACCAAGTGGCTTGCGCTATTGTGTGAATTCTGAATCCTTGATATTAGATAAAGAATCAGTCTAATGAGTACTAAAAATTTACAAATAGCAACTATTGGTGGAGGCTGTTTTTGGTGTACTGAAGCCGTATTTCTAGAGGTTAAAGGTGTAGAACAAGTTATCTCGGGATATGCTGGAGGGAATGTACCCGGAAAACCAACGTATAGAGAAATTTGCTCCGGACTCACAGGTCATGCCGAAGTGGTTCAGGTTACTTTTGACGCTAATGTTATTAGTTACGAAGCTATTCTTATCATATTTATGACGACTCACGATCCGACCACACTCAATAGACAAGGTGCCGACCGTGGTACACAATACCGCTCAGTAATTTTCTATCATAATGATGCGCAAAAGGAAGTTGCAAATCGTGTTCTTAATGAATTAAACCCCTATTACGATCAACCTATTGTAACAGAACTAACTGCAGCTCCTACGTTTTATGAAGCGGAAGAAGAGCATCAAGACTTTTATGAAAATAATCCAGATTATGGCTATTGTAGTTTTGTTATTGAACCCAAATTAGCTAAACTGAGAAAGCTTCATTCTGCTTTATTAAAATAATAATAAAATTTAAAAAGCAACTTTACACAGAAAGTTGCTTTTTATGATACTGTAATTATTTAGAATAAGCATTTAAATTATTTCAATTTTCTCTTCAACATACATAAAACCCCAATTTCTTCGCGAGAAAGGTTTTCATTCACTTTTAATAGTCGTGCTATTTCTTTTTGAAAATAGTTGATGGTTTTGCCATCAATATATTCGTCAATAACACGTGGGTCAATATAAGAACTGCGGGCCACTGATGGAGTATTCCCTAAACGCTCACTTACCTTAATGACCGCTTCTCTTATATTTTTGTCTAATTCCTTTTGATCTTGTTTTTTGGAGAATCCTATTTCATCCAATGCCATAGCTGCGATGACAGTACCTGACCAAGTTCTAAAATCCTTAGCAGAAAATTCCTCTCCCATGACTTCTCGGATATAGTCATTGAGATGTTCACTTTTTACATCTTGTTTTACGCCTTCTTCATCAATAAATTTGAAAATTTCATAACCAGGCAAATCGTCAATCTCTTGTACAATTTTTGCTAGTTTTTTATCAACGATATGCCGTTCTTGCTCCTTACCCGATTTCCCGATATAATTAAAGATAAGTTCATCATGTTCAATTTGCAAATGCTTACTTCGCATCGTCGTTAAGCCATAAGTCTCATTTTCTTTGGCATAATAATCACTTCCTGGCCTAAAATACGCAGCTTCCAGAAGCCTCACCATACATGCTAGAACTTTTTCTTTAACTAATTTACGTTTTCGAAGGTGTTGTCCGGTAACACGACGCATGTGCTCTAATTCGCCAGCAAACTTAACGATGCGATCGAATTTTTGTTGTTCTTGCTTCTCCCTATATTTTGGATTATAGATATACTGTTTTCTGTTTTTATCGTCTCTACCTGTAGCCAAAATTTTAGCTGATTTGTTGGTATTAATTTCAACATCAGTCCAAGCTGGTGGGATAACCAAGGCTTTAAACCAATCTTTTAAATCTTTATCCTTTATAGTTTTATCAGCATTATCGACATAACGAAAGCCTCTGCCATGTTTTTTTCTATGATACATGATGTTCGTGTGGTTATATAATCTATAAAGTAAATTCTTTAACGCAACATCAATTAACTCAAAAGCCACTAAAAGTACCTCATTACTTTCTTAATTAAAAATCGTAAAATCTTCTTTAGCCCTTGATACCTCTGTAATAATCTAATACTTTTACTCGAAGTAAGTAGTCGTATTTTGCATTCGCCAGATTCACTTTAGCATTGTCTAAATTATTCTTACTTGTAATGTAATTTAAGAAATTAGACACACCGTTTTTAAATCTTATATCGTTTATTCTATAAGATTCTTTATAGACTTCAACTTGTTTTTCTAGACTTTTGTGACGTTTATAAGCCGCTTCCATATCAAAATATACTTGAGCAATCGCATTCTTAATATCCATATGTGTGCGTTCCAATTCTATGATGGATTCTTCAACTTTAATTTTCTCTAGAGCCACATTATTTTTCGCTCTAAACCCATTAAATAATGGCACATTAACCTGAACACCAACAACGGTATTCAGATTATTATCTAATTGGTCGGTATAATCAATCCGTTTTGCTGAGAAATTAGTTTGTTCAGTCATAATGGGCAAATCTTGTTCATCAACCGTAACAAAATCTCCTGTTTCAACAAAATTTGATCCGGTCGCAGTAAATAACTCCGCAGCGCTAGAATAGTTCGTATTTAAACCACCAAAAAGTGAAACTTCGGGTGTAAACTGAGACTTGGCGACACTCACTCCTTTTTTAGCTGCTTCCATTCGTAATTCCTTAGCTTTAAATATGGCCAAATTTCGTATGGCTTCTTCAAAAACAGTATTGGCAGAAACTTCATATTTATTAAAATCTAGAAGTAAGCCATCGGTAACCAAATGAATATCTTCTTTTAAATTCATTAATTGCTGTAAACTTAATTTGGCATTATTTAAGTTACTTTCTGATACTAAGACACTCGTTTCATCGCTTGCTAACTGTCCCAAAATATCAGCATAATCTGCAGGATTCCCTGATTCATTATCAAAAAAGTCTTTTTGAATTTTAAGCTGCTGTTTGGTCGTTTCTAATCTAGATTTAGCTAATTTTAAAACATCTCTAGCATTTAAAACTTGAAGGTAGGCTAAAGTGACATTCAATATTAAGTCTTGTTGCTCCGCTTCAATTTCTAGGTCAGAAGCTTTTTTATTCAATCGGTTTTGTTTGGCAGCATTTAATAATCGAAAGCCGTTAAAAATGGTCATATCTAAACTTAAACCTAAGTTAGAAAATGTTAATTCCTGATTAATATATGCGTTTGTAAATGGATCGATACTTCTTCCATTATTAACTCCTAAATTAAAATTACCATTGAGGCTCGGTAAAAAATCAGCTTTAGATTGCTGGTAATTTACGTTCGCAGAATTGGCTAATAAATTAGTAGATTTTAAATCGATATTATTTTCTAAGGCTATGGATATGCAATCTTCTAAAGAATAACTTTTATCGGTTTTGTTTTGGGCTATTCCTGACCAGGACATTATTAAAATGATGATTAGTATTACGAGTTTATGTGTCATGATTATTTCTTTCAATTATTTAGGTATCGAAAAATTAACTTTATAGCATCTTCAATTCGAGTGTTTTGAGTATGCGAAAAGTGTATCAAGAATAATATATCTATGTATTGCTTCTCGATACAAAATTTTCTAAAAAACGAAAATTCCACACGAAGTGACGTACTATAATTTCACTTAAAAATCTAAACTATTTTACCATCCAGAAGATTAACAATTCGAGATCCATAAGCGGCATTACGTTCTGAATGTGTCGCTTGGATAATGGTCACTCCTTCTTTATTCAATTGTGCAAAAAGCTCCATGATTTCTTCGCTTTGCTTTGAGTTTAAATTTCCTGTTGGTTCATCTGCCAATATTAATTTTGGTGTTCCTATTAGTGCTCTAGCCACACCAACTAATTGTTGTTGTCCGCCACTCAACTGAATGGGAAATAAATCTTTCTTCCCAACAATATTGAAACGATCTAACATATCGGCTACCATCGCTTTGCGTTCTGAGGACTTAACGTTTTTGTATAATAATGGGGTTTCAATATTTTCATAAACCGTCAATTCATCAATAAGATGATAGGCCTGAAATACAAACCCTATATATTCTTTGTAAAGTTTAGAGCGGTTTTTTTCTTTCATGCTATGCACAGGTTCTCCAAGAAATGTATAGCCACCATCGGTAAAACTATCTAACATTCCAATACAATTTAATAAAGTAGATTTCCCAGAACCTGAGGGTCCCATAAGTGAAATAAATTCGCCTTCTTCCACATTGAAATTAATGTTATTTAGTAATGTGACTTTATTACTCCCTGAATTCACTGCTCTTGAAGCTTCGTTTATACTTAATAGTGTATTTTTCATTTTAATTTTAATGTATTTTTATTCCGTTTTTAAACTATTCACAGGATTTGCCAATGCAGCTTTTACAGCTTGAAAACTTACCGTTGCCATAGCAATTAATATCGCAACCACTCCTGCAATCACAAAAATCCACCAACTAATTTCTATGCGATAAGCATAATCTTGAAGCCAATTTTCCATGGCAAACCATGCGATAGGAATAGCGATTATTATTGATATGCCAACCAGTTTTAAAAAATCTTTAGATAATAATTTCACAATTCCAGATACACTTGCTCCCAAAACTTTACGAACGCCTATTTCTTTACTGCGTTGTTCTGCGGTGTAAGCTGCCAATCCAAAAAGCCCTAAACAGGATATAAGAATAGCAAGCAACGCGAAAAGCTGAGATAGTTTCCCGATGAGTTGTTCACTTTTAAATTTAGCATTGTAAGCATCATCCACAAAATTATATTCAAACGGAAAGGCAGGATTGTGTTTGTTCATTACCGCTTCAACTTTTGAAAGCATATCATTGGCTGCCATATTAGGATTTGTTTTCAAATACATAAAACTAGCTTCACCATGATTATTAAAAAACATCACAGGATCACTTTGTCCATACATATCTTGAAACAGATAATCTTTTACCACACCAATTACGGTATAAATCCCATCTCTATCTATTTTTTTCCCAATAGCACTGCCTTCACCCATAAGTTTAGCAAACGATTCGGTGATTAAAACATTGGAACTGTCTTTAGCTCTATTCTCGCTAAAACCATGACCTTCGGCTAGTTCCATGCCTGCAGTTTCTAAGAAATCTGAACTGATATATCTAAAGAAAATAAGCACATCTTCCGTATCAGTTCCGCCTGTCCATTCAAGTCCTGAACCATTATTGCCACCATTTAAAATCCCTGAATTATTTAAACCTACACTCGATACAGCTCCTGAGTTGATTAAATCTTGTTTAATGACATCAAACTTTTCAATCATGGTACCATTGACATTCAATGAAATAAGTTGATCCTTATCAAAACCTAATGCTCTGTTTTTTACATGCTGAATTTGTTGATAGACTAAAATGGTACAAATAATAAATACGATTGAAATGGTAAACTGACCAACTACTAACCCTTTTCGAATAAAATTTGCAGATCCTTGCGTGACTTTCAAACCTTTCAACACCTCAACAGGTTTAAATGATGACAAGTAGAATGCTGGATACAGTCCTGCGAAAATGCCACAAACCAAAGTAATACCTAATAAAAATAATAGATGAAATGGTTGCGACAATTCTAAAGCAAGATTTTTTTCTATCAATAAATTGAATTGTGGTAACAACACAAAAAGTAAAAGTACACTCACTAAACTCGCTAAAAAAGCCAGAATCAAAGCTTCCGTTATAAACTGAATCATTAATCGTGAACGACCAGAACCCATGGCTTTTCTTACACCAACCTCGTTCGCACGTTTTTCGCTTCGTGCTGTAGATAAGTTCATAAAGTTGATACAGGCAATCAGTAAAATGATTAAAGCGATGACCGTAAATAATCTGACTGAATCAATACGACCACCAACTTGCTTACCGTTTTCAAAATTATCTCGCAAATGCCAATCTTTTATGGAATGTAAAAATGCTTTAGAATCGTTATCGCCTGTTTTTTTCTCAAGCAATCCTCTAACTTGTGCATCAACAGTTTCAAAATCGGCTTCAGGTGCTAATGCTACAAAAGTATCTGCGAAAAAACTGCCATATTCATTAGTCCACTCCTTATCGGAACTCCAGCGTTCAAAAGGCGTTATCCAATTTATAGGAAAAGTGACGTTTTTAGGGAAATTTTCAATCACACCAGAAATCAAAAAATTATCAGTGTTATCTACTTTGAGGACTTTCCCTAAAACCTTGGTGTTTTTACCGTAAAGTTGTTCGGCTGTTTCTTGTGTAATAACAATGGCTTCCGGATTTTTGAACGCTTCCGATGCTGAACCTTCTATAAACTTTAAACTAAAAATGTCCATAAAATCCTCATCCACATAACGGCCTCCACTATTAATAGCATTATCTCCTACCGAAAATAATAAATCTCTGTGTTTTGTTCTTGATGCTTTTGTAACACCAGGAATTTCGGTTTTCATTGCCGCTGCAAATGGTCCCGGTGTCGAATTAAAAGTACGCCATTCGCCTTCATATTCTTGATGCGTTGGCACGTAATAAACTTGATCTTGTTTTTCGAAATTTGAATCAAAACTCATTTCATCTTCAACCCATAGAAAAATGAGACTTGCACATGTAATTCCTATGGCTAATCCGAAAATATTCAGAAAGCTATAACCCTTATTTTTTCGTAAGGCCCTGAATGCTATTTTTATATAATTTAAAATCATAAACGTTATTTCTTGAATTTGATTGCTGACATTTACTTATAGTATAGTTAAGATGATGCCAAGAACATAATTTACTAATTATCAGTTATTTATAATTATTTTAATTTTTAAAACTGTTCGCTTTTGATACACTTTTTGTTCGTAAACGGACAGTTTACTCAGAACGCAAAGCATCCACAGGATTAGCATTCGCCGCCTGAAGTGTTTTCACACTAATAACTAATAAAGCAAAGAAAATCATGGCCAATCCACTAACTAAAAACACCCAGAAACTGATACTTGTTTTATATGCAAAATCTTGTAACCAATTATGAATGCCGTAATACGCAATTGGTGCTGCTATGATAAATGCCACAGCAACTAGAATTAAAAATTCTTTACATAACAACGCGTTAAGCTGTAATAAAGATGCTCCCAAAACTTTACGTACACCTATTTCTTTTACGCGACGGTTTGTAGTAAAAATCACCAGACCTAATAATCCTAAACAGCTTATTAAAATGGCCAAACCAGTGGCCCAATTTAAGAGCTTAGACAACTTTTTTTCTCTGTTATAAAATCGCTGAATAGTTTCATCTAAAAATTCCACACGATAATCATCAGTTTCCGTGTATACCGATTTATAAGCATTTTCTATTTTAGAAAGTGTTGTTTTTAAACTTTGAGAAGACTCATTTTGAAAAGCTATATGAACGGCCTGAAACTGACTCCAATCTGGTTGATACCAATCCCCTCTATATGCCATTGGTTTAATTCCGCTATGCAATGAACGTTGAAAAAAATCGGCCATAACTCCAACTATAGGCACACTTTGATTACCTAATAAGACAGTTTTTCCGATGGCTGCATCTGGACTTTTAAAACCAAGTCTTTTTCTACAGGTTTCATTAATTACCAATTCTTTTACAGTATCATTTCTAATGGTTCTTCCAGCTAAAAGATCTAGCTCAAAAACCTTAGCATAGTTAATGTCTCCAAAAATAAATTGCAAATCTAAATTAACCTCCTTCTCACCATTATTGTAGGTCATTGAAGAACTATTAGTTGAAATTGATGCTGGTGCATTACCACCAATACTAATGTTTTTTATTTCTGGAATAGCTCTTAATTTTTCGGCATACAGCTCTTTTTTTGAAATTTCGCGTTCAGCTCGTGGACTATACACAGAAACAATAGCATCCGTTTTAAAACCCATATCGGTTTCTAAAAGAAAATTAATTTGTTTGCCAACCAATAACGTGGCTATTACAAATATTTGAGCAATGGAAAACTGAAATATGGTTAAAAATTTACGAAGCTTAACTTTTTTATTCCCAACAGCCATATGATTTTTTAAAACCGAAACTGTATTAAATTTTGAGAGCACCAAAGCTGGATAAAAACCAGATAAAAATGTTACAAAGAGTAATAAAATTATAATACCGAAAATGATTAATGGTGATTTTATCAGTTCATAACTCAATCCTTCTGGTACAAAATCTGAAAACACATTGATTAACCATTTAGAAAGAAATAATGATAACACGGCAGACACTAAAACGAGAAGAAATGTTTCTCCCATAAACTGACCTATCAGTTGTTTTCTAGAGCTTCCAAGAGTTTTACGAATTCCTATTTCTTTGGCGCGTTGAGACGCTTGAGCTGTATTGAGATTTATAAAGTTGATACAGCCTAAAATCAATAGAAATACAGCAACCAAAGCGAGATTTGTAAGCAGCGATTTACTAGCCTGACCTTTTGACCAATCGTAAATGCCGTACTTTTCATTAAAATGAATATCTGCCAATGGTTGTAATGTAAACTTTTGTTCATCGCCATATCTTTTAGAGTCTTCATCTTGGTGTTCTTTTGCTAAATTATCAAAACGATCTTGTATCGCTGACAAGTCGGCATTTGATGTCACTTTCACAAAAAGCTGAGACGCATCATTGGTGTTGTTCCAATTTTTATTGAGGAAATCATCTCGCAATCGTGTTTGTAAAATTGTGGAATGCGAAATAAATTCTTCGAACACTAAATCTGTACGTTCTTTAAAATTCTCAATAATGCCTGTAACCGTAATATTAAGTGAATCATTGTAAACCAATGTTTTTCCAATGATATCGGAAGGTTTTGTATTTGGAAAATAATCAGCTGCTCTATTTTCGGTGAGGATAACATTATTCGGATTTGCTAAAACTTCGGATGTGCTTCCAGCTAAAAATTTATAATCAAAAATTTCGAAATAATTCGCATCTGCAAAAACAACAAAATTGGGCCATTTAAATTCTGAATCTAATGCTCTGTTTTCAACCTTTGAAGGTCGTTCAATATAAAATCCACTAACGATTTCAAAATTTGAATTCTCGGCAATTTCATCTTCCAATGCTAACGTGACACCTGGAATAGAGAAAGTAGCTTCTGGACTCGTTAAATCTGTGACGACTCTATAAATGCGATCTTCATCTTTATGAAATGTATCAAAAGTGGTATCGTAATAAATCATTAATCCAATCACGAACGACGCACTTAATCCTATGGTTAATCCAATCACATTAATAAGCGAAAACACTTTATGCTTCATAAGGTTTCTCCATGCTATTTTGAAATAATTTTTGATCATGATGTGTATGATTTAATTTGTTATTCAGTTCGTAATGAATCAACTGGATTCGATGTTGCTGCTTTTATGGTTTTCACTGCTATAGTTAACATGGCAATAATGATTGCTATTCCGCCTGCTAACAGAAACATCCAAATACTAAGCTCTACACGATACGCATAATTTTGTAACCAATTATGCATTGCCCACCATGCTATTGGTGATGCTATGAGAAACGCAAAAATTACTAATTTCAAGAATTCTTTAGTTAACAAAACCGTGATGGATGAAACACTAGCTCCTACTATTTTACGCACTCCGATTTCCTTTTTACGTTGCGCCACAATCAGTAATGACATCGCAAATAAACCAATACAACTTAATATGATGGCGAGTATAGACCCACTGCCAATCATGGTAATCATAGTGCGCTCACTGCGTAATGTTCTGTCAATATTTTCATTTAAAAATGAGCCTTGAAATTCTGCATTCGGTTCAATGGCATTCCACGCTGCTTTAACATCTGTGTATGCTTGCTCTAAATTTTGAGGTGAAACTTTAACGTATACATTGCGTAAATTCCAATTTGGTAAAGCGAACAACGTCATAGGTGCAATGTTCTGATCGAGCTCTTGGAAGTTGAAATCCTTGATAACACCAACAATATTATATGACGCTTGATCAAGTGCAATTTTTGATGCTAGAATATCATCTTCACTGAGTTGATTTGCCATGGATTCATTAATAATTACCGATAAACTATCACTCGCAAGGTTTTTTCTAAAAGAGCGACCTTCAATAATATTTAAATCTAAAGTTTCAATATAATCTGCATCTACAACCAACATATGTGTTTCTACACCACGACCTTGATGCTCAAAACCTAAAACACTTGTAGAACGCGAACCATCTTTACCTAATCCAAGAATATTATTCGATGCGGTAAGACTTACGATGTTAGGTTTATCTTGAAGTTTATTTCGAAGTAATGCGATAGCTTGTTGATCATTACGCTCACCATTAAGCGGAAAAGCAATGACTTGCTCTTTGTTAAAGCCTAAATCTTTGGTTCGCATAAACTCTACTTGATCCCAAAGCACAAGTGTACCACTGATGAGTAAAATAGCAATTCCAAATTGTAAAACCATTAAACTATTTCTCAGATAATTTTTACCATTAACGTCTAGCTTTCCTTTTAAACTTTGTAAGGTTCCCAAACGACTCATTAATAAAGCAGGATATCCTCCAGCAATTAACGTTATCAATAAAACACTAAGAATTAAGATTGCTAATAAAGACGGATTCAATAAAATTGCGAATGATGCTTGTGTTCTGAATAGGGTTTGAAAAGAAGGTAATAATAACACAGCTAATAAAATTCCTAAACCAATAGACACTAAAAAGACTAAAATACTTTCGCCCCAAAACTGAAAGAATAATTGTTTCTTATTCGCACCGAGTGTTTTTCGCATACCAATCTCACGCAAGCGCTGTGCACTTTTGGCAATGCTCATATTTATAAAATTGACACAAGCGATAAACAGAATTAAAATTGAAATTCCTAAAACCAAATACGGCATGGTTCGGTTTACAGTAACAGCTCCTTGATTAAAATTAGCAAATCTATCATCTGCAAAAGGTAGTAGTTTTATTTGTCTGTAATCGCCGTTAGCATTTGGTTGAATACCATCTCGCTTAGCATTATCAATTTCATTTTTGTAATGTAATTGTGTAAAATCCGTTGTATTTCTTTCAAATTGAAGTGGCTCAACACCTTCAGCAAGTTGCATATACACTTCATGATTCTCCATATCCCAACGTCCGATTGTTCTGGCGTAAGCATGTTCATTCTGACTTTTAAAATTCAGAACCACATCAAAACCTATGGAACTGGTATTCGGAAAATCTTCTACAACAGCCGTAACCGTAAATGGCACTTGTTGTTCATCTCTTAAAATGGTAATGGTTTGTCCAATTGGCTTTTCGTCTCCAAAAATGCGTTTTGCTGCTAATTCTGTAACGACCACAGCAGATTCAGAAGCAATAGGATTTTGCTTGTCTCCTTTTATAACAGGGAAACTAAACATATCGAAAAAATCAGGATCTACATAAGCACTGCTCATACCCAATTGTTTGTCTTCATAGCTCAGTAATACACTAGAACTGTTATAACGTGTAATCTTCTCTACGCCAGAAACCTCATCTTGTAAGGCTGCAGCAAAAGGTTCTGACTTTGATGTATTTGCTTCAATGCCGTATGGTGTACTATCTTCCGAATATACTTTATAAAGTTGGTCTATATTTTCATGAAAACCATCAAAAGACAACTGAAAAACCGCAAACATGGCTAATAGTATAGCAACACCAAAGGCTGCGGTAAGACCAACCACATTTAGCGTGGTAAATGTTCTGTTCTTCCATAAGTTTCTAAACGCTATTTTGACATAATTTTTGAGCATGATTGTTCGTTTTTTGGTTGATGATTATTCGGTTCGTAAAGCATCTACAGGATTTGATGTTGCCGCTTTTATAGCTTGAAAGCTCACAGTGATTAGTGTGATGATTATTGCTCCAAAACAAGCTATCGCAAACACATCCCAACTTACAGTAGTTCGGTAACTAAATTTCTGTAACCATTGTCCCATAATATAATAAGCCACTGGAGATGCAATTAGTAATGCGATTACTACAAGGGTGATGAAATCCTTTGATAATAATAACCACAACTGACTGATCGATGCTCCTAATACTTTACGAACTCCAATTTCTTTGGTGCGTTGTTCAGCAACAAAAGATGCTAAACCAAATAGCCCCAAACAACTTATAAAAATAGCTAATGCGGTAAATACTCGTGCTAAACTTGCAATACGCTCTTCAGAATTAAATTTCGCACCATATTCTTCATCCACAAACTGATAATCGAAAGGTGTGTTTGGAAAGTTCTTTTTAAATACACCTTCAATAAGTGCTAAGTTTTCACTTGTACTTTTCTTTGGATTAAGTCGCACATTATAAAATGCCGTATTATCATCGCTATCAAAAACATACATCGCTTGTTTTACTGGACTGTATGGCGATTGAATAATCATATCTTCAACCACACCTACAATTTTTAAAGGTGGACTTGGATCCTCAGTATCAGAGTCTCTTATTAATTTTCCAATAGGATCCTTAATCCCCATATATTTTACAGCGGTTTCATTTAGAATAACAGCATTAGAATCTGCCGCAAACGCTCTAGAAAACCCACGACCAGTAGTAACTTTTAAGCCTAAAGTTTCAACAAATTCGTAAGACACAGAAGTGTACGCTAAATCTTCTTGAAAACCCTCAGGCTTACCATCCCAAGTATAGCCAGATCGGTTAGACCACACATGAGTCATAGGCGCACTTGTTCCTGCCATTTCTAAGGCACCTCCAGAGGCTATAAACTGATTCCTCATGACATCTTTTTTCCCGATAAACTCATTACTCATAACAGGAATTTGAATCAATCCTTCTTTGTTATACCCAACTGGACGATCTTTAGAAAATTGAATTTGATTCATAACCACCAATGTTCCTATAATTAATGCTATAGAAACGGTAAACTGTGCGACTACTAAAATTTTACGTGGTAAGGACGAATACCGTCCCGATTTAAAAGTGCCTTTTAATACCGCAACAGGATTGAAAGATGATAAATATAAGGCTGGATAACTTCCTGCTAAAAATGCCGTAATAATTACAAATCCTAACGCTATTAACCAAAACTGAAGACTTGTCCACGGAAAAACAATAGCTTTACTCGCAAGGTTATTAAACCCATTTAAAAACAACAACACTAAACCAAGTGCAACAATAAATGAGAGAAAAACAATTAAAAAGGACTCACTTAAAAACTGAAAAATAAGCTGACTTCGTTGCGAGCCAATCGATTTTCTAATCCCAACTTCGGTCGCTCGTTTTTCGGATCGTGCTGTACTTAAATTTACAAAATTGATACAAGCCAACAACAATATAAATATACCTATAATACCAAATAACCAAACGTTTTCAATACGTCCGCCAGATTGCACACCATTTTCAAAATCACTGCGTAAATACCAATCTTTCATTGGCAGCAAAAATAATTGCGGATTGAATTCTGCTGTTTCTGGTGACGTATCTTTCTTTACATTAATAATTTTGGAAGTCACAGCCTCCATCGTCGTATGCTCATTTATCTGAACAAAGAGTTGAAAAGAATTGTTTCCCCATGATTCTTTAGACCATTCTATCCAATCTTGGGTGGTGACATAATGTTTCCACGGAATTATATATTCCATATCACTAAATGAATTATTAGCAGGAATATCTTTATAAACTCCAGTAACTATTAAATTATCTACGTTATTTACTTTTACGATTTTACCAAGTGCTGTGTCTTTGCCAAATAAAGCATTGGCAGCAGATTCAGAGAGCATAATTGAATGCTTCTCTTTAAGGCCATCTTTGACTCCTGAAATAATATTCAAATCCAACATATCTGTTGCACCTTCTTGCATTGCATTTCCTGTTCTGTAAATGTTGGTTTCACCAAATTTTAGGTATCGTGGTTGCTCCCAAGATGACATTATAATATGCTTAAAGTTATCTGAATGATCTTGACGCAAGGCAAACTCTAATGGTCTCGGAATAGCAGGATCTGTTCCAATAGTATTATTTATCGTCTGACTTTGAAACATTTGAGCTATGGTCTCTTTATTTTCAAAATGATGATTAAAATTTAATTCATCAGTGACCCATAAACCAATCATAATCGTCGCTGCCATGCCAACAGCTAAACCTGAAATATTGATAAATGAATACACCTTATTTTTAATAAGATTCCTAAACGCTATTTTGAAATAATTTTTAAGCATGGTTTCTATAAATTACTGTTCGTTTTTTGATTGATATGGCTTTGACACTTCAGTACCATAATGTGATTGGTTGGTGATATACTGAAGTGCTTCCACCTGATTGATTGATTGATTGATTGATTGATGATGTCTTTCAGACCTGTCAGGTTTTAAAAACCTGACAGGTCTATTACACTACGCCAAAATATTCTCAGTTACTTTTTGTCCGTCAAGCATTCTAATGATTCTATGACTGTATTTTGCATCGTGTTCACTGTGCGTAACCATAATAATTGTTGTTCCGGCTTCATTCAGATCGATTAACAAATCCATGACTTCATTTCCGTTTGTACTATCTAAATTTCCTGTTGGCTCATCGGCAAGAATTAATTTTGGCTTATTAACCACAGCTCTTGCTACAGCCACACGTTGTTGTTGACCACCAGATAATTGTTGCGGAAAATGATTACGACGATGCATAATTTGCATTTTTTCTAAAACGGCTTCCACTTGTATTTTACGTTCAGCCGGTTTTACGCCTGTGTAGATTAATGGTAGTTCTACGTTTTCAAAAACCGTAAGCTCATCGATTAGGTTGAAACTTTGAAACACGAAACCAATGTTGTGTTTTCTTAGTTCTGAACGTTTACGCTCATTATAACCAGCAACTTCAGTTCCGTTAAACATAAAACTGCCACCATCAGGATCATCGAGTAAACCCAAAATATTTAGTAAGGTCGATTTCCCACAGCCTGAAGGTCCCATTATGGCAACAAACTCACCTTCTTTAACATCAAATGATAATTTGTTTAATGCGATGGTTTGTACTTCTTCAGTTTTATAGAATTTTTCTAAGTCTTTTATTTGTATCATGTTTTTAGTCTTTGGTTCTTTGTTGTTGGTTGCTAGTTTTAGTCTTTTCTCTATTCTCTATTCTCTTGAATCTTGGTTCTTGTCTCTTGTCTCTACTTCAAAATCAACTCTTCGGTATCTCCAAATGAATCATAACTAGACGTCACCACTTTATCTCCTGGATTTAACCCGTCTAGAACTTCGTAATATTCTGTATTCTGACTACCTAATCTAATGTTGACTTTGTATGCTGTGTTGCCATCCTCGCTCACTTTAAAAATCCAGTTCCCTCCTGTTTTTTGAAAGAAGCCACCTTTAGCAACTAATAAGGCTTCTTTTTCTGCGCTTAAAGCCACTCTGATTTGAAGATTCTGTCCTCTTCTAATCCCTTCTGGCACCTCGCCTTGAAATTTCATATCCACCTGAAAACGTCCGTTAGTAACTTGCGTGAATACTTTTTTAATTTCTAAAGTGTAGCTTTTATTGTTTAAAGTGAAGGTTCCGGTTTGACCGTTATAGATTCTAGAAATATAATGTTCATCTATATCAACTCTAACTTTATAACCAGTTATTACATCAACTTGTCCTAATCGTGTGCCTTTGTTAATGGATTGTCCGATTTCCGCATCGAGCGAGGTTAACTGACCATCAATTGGTGCTCTAACGACCAAATCTCCCACTTTTTTTCGCATTAATTCTAAAGCACTTTGTGTTCTAGCATATGAGTTTTTGGCCTGACTCACTTCTAATTTTGACGAAATGGTATCTTCTGACAATACTTGCTTAGCCAGCTTCATACGCTCTTTTTGGTATTCGTAATTATTTTTAGACGATTCATAATCCATTCTTCCAATCGCTCCTTTTTCGTATAAACGTTTGTTTAAATTATAAATACGTTCGGCTTCAATAAGATTGTTTTCAACATCAGTAAATTGATTTTGTCTATTGATGGTGTTTTGTCGCGCCGCATTTTGAGAAATCTGCATTTGCGTTAATAGATTATACACCGAGGTTTCCTGATTAATAAGACTCAATTCCAAATCGGTATTAGACAATCTTAAAATCGGCTCACCTTTTTTCAACATAGCACCATCTTCAACAAACTTCTCTTCTACGCGTCCACCTTCCAAAGCATCTAAATAAATAGTAGTAATAGGAAGCACAAGACCATTCACAGGAATATTTTCTTGAAACACATTTTCGCTAACCGTATTAATTGAGATGCGTTCTTTATCTACATTCAATTTAGAACCACCTGAAGTTTGCAAAATAACATACACGATTAAAGCTATAATTGCTAAAATTCCTAAAGCTAAACCTAGTTTTTGAGTTGAAAATTTCTTCTTTTGAATTGGAACGTCCATTTGTATATTTTGATTTATACTGTTTATATAGTGAAGATAATGCCAAAACAACAAAATATTGATTTTCAGTGTATTATTGTTTTTGTTAAAATTAAAAGTGTCCGTTTTTGATACACTTTATGTTCGGAAATGCACACTTTTTAACACGCTTTAAATTAAGGTTTTGTAATTTTTATAAGCCCAAGATAAAATCGTAATATTGTAAACACAGCCTTAGAATGCGTTCTATACGTAATTTATAAAGAATGACATTAGACTTTCTAAGGACTTCCTAATAAATAAATCTCGATTATCGAGTGATGGTACTTAAAAACGCTACAATATTAGTTATAGATGATGATGTTGATGTCTTAACAGCATTGCGCCTACTCTTGAAACCGCTCGTTAAAGAAGTGGTTACCGAAAAGAATCCGAGTAATATTTCGTCTCAAATTGAGCGCGCTAATTATGACATTATTATTCTTGACATGAATTTTAATGGGTTAGTGAATACTGGTAATGAAGGCATTTTTTGGTTGAATAAAATCCGTCAACAAAAACCTGAAACCTCAGTAATTCTTATGACGGCTTATGCTGATATCGATTTAGCAATTAGAGGACTAAAAGAAGGTGCTTCCGACTTTTTAATGAAGCCTTGGAAGAATGAAAAAATCGTAGAAACCATGACTACGATTCTTGGGCAAAAAACATCTCAGAACAGTAAAAAGCACCAACTTCAAAATAATTCAGTTGAAATTATTGGTGATAGCGATGTGATGACTGATGTTTTTACAAAACTTAAAAAAGTGGCTCCAACAGATGCTAATGTTTTAATACTTGGGGAAAATGGTACAGGAAAAGATTTAATTGCTAGAGCACTTCATGATAATTCAAACCGAAAACATCAGCCTTTTGTAAAAGTAGATGTTGGTGCTTTAACAGAATCTTTATTTGAAAGTGAATTATTCGGTTATAAAAAAGGGGCTTTTACAGATGCTAGAGAAGACCGAAAAGGCCGATTTGAAGCTGCCAATGGTGGCACCTTATTTTTAGATGAAATAGGAAATATTAGCTTAAGCCAACAAGCAAGATTACTCACCGTTTTGCAGAATAGACAAGTCACACCATTGGGTTCTAATGAGCCAATTCCTATTGATATTAGAGTCATTTGCGCTACCAATATTGACCCAAAAGTCTTAGCTGATGAGAAGAGATTCAGAAAAGATTTAATTTATAGAATTAATACCGTTGATATTGTTGTGCCTCCATTAAGAGATCGTGGTACAGATATTACAGCCTTAGCACATCATTTTGTGATTTTATATGCTGAGAAGTACAATAAAAACCCGTTTTCTTTTGATTCCGGTTTTATTTCAAAACTCAAAAAACACGATTTTCCTGGTAATGTAAGAGAGCTTCAATATGTTTTAGAACGTGCGATTATTATGACTGATGGTTCAGTTTTAAAACCAGACGATTTAGTATTTTCATCTATAGAACGTTCATCGACAGCTACAAATATTGAAACTCAAAGTTTAAATTTAGACGAAATAGAAAAGAACGCTATTTTAAATGTTCTCGAAAAAAATAAAGGGAATGTTTCTAAATCGGCTAAAGATTTAGGCATTACAAGAGCAGCATTATACCGAAGATTAGAAAAGTATGAACTATAAAAGTTACATTCTTTGGCTCTTTTTTAGAGTGCTCCTTTTAGTATCTGCTATACTTGGATTAGTGTATTTCATTTACAACAACCAAACTACTTATATCGTTATTATTAGCATCGCGCTACTTTATTTACTCATAAATACCTACACTTTTGTAAAACGCCGTTTTGTCGCTATAGACGACTTTTTTGAAGCGGTTAAATATCGTGATTTTTCAAGATGGTTTCCGGAAGATAGAGGACCAAAAGACATCCGATTTTTATATACAGGTTTTAACGAAATAAACCGAACCATAAAAGAAATTAACTCACAGAACGAAGCGCAATACGTTTACCTTCAGAAGATTTTAGAAATGGTAGATATTGGTATTATTGCTTATAATCTCGAATCAGGAGATGTACTCTGGAGTAATGAACCATTTGGAGAGATTCTAGATGTACCGTCTTTTAAAAATATACGCTTTGTTGAAAACAGAAAACCAGAACTCTTCAATACTGTTTTTGAAACCTATCACCGTGAACCTGATTCTATCTCAATTGCCCTTCAAAATGAAAGCATAAAAATTTTAATTTCAGATACGGTTTTTCAAGTTAAGGATGATGCTTTCAAATTAATTGTCATTCAAGATATTGATAATACGCTGAATAAAAATGAATCAGAATCTTGGAAGAAATTATTAAGTGTGATGACGCACGAAATCATGAATTCCATTGCTCCTATTTCCTCATTAGCAGATACACTTCAACAAAATTTACAACTCGCTATTGCCCATCCAGACGAAACGCGACTAGAATTAGAAGACTTAAATGCAGGAGTAAAAACCATTAAAAACCGAAGTGAAGGGCTTTTAAAATTTGCAAAAACCTATAGAAGTTTGAGTAAAGTAACACACCTCAACTTACAACGTGTTAAGATTGAAGACTTGTTTACTAATATTCAGCATCTGATGGAGCCGTCTATAAAAGCTAAAAATATTGACATCGCATTCCATATTTCAAGTCCAAAGTTAGAATTAGATATTGATGCACACCTCATTGAACAAGTACTTATCAATCTCATTTTAAATGCCGTTGATGCTTGCAAACATCAAGCTGATGCGGAAATTAAAATTCAAGCCTCTCAAAACCCAAATAGAGATATTGTTATTAAAGTTTATGACAATGGCTCAGGAATTCCACAAGACATTTTAGAAAACATCTTTGTACCTTTCTTTACGAGTAAAGCCACAGGAAGTGGTATTGGACTCAGTCTTTGTAAACAAATAATGTTACTTCATAAAGGCCGCATTCTCGTTAAAAGTGTGGAAGGAGAAGGGTCTGTATTTAGTTTGGTGTTTTAATTTTTAAAATTCCCAATACCTTCTTTTAACCAAGCATCATATTCCTCAATATCTGGAGTATAAGCAACTGGTTCATTTAAATTTTCTTCATTATGATCCATTAACACATAATAAGGTTGTGTATTGGTCTTATAACGTACAGTTTGAAATTCGCTCCATTTTTGACCGACGTTTCGTAATTTTTTCCCTGGTCGTAATTGAGAATCTGGTGCTTCCCCTTCCGGAAAATCTATTTGTTCATCAACATATAACGAAATCAAAACAATATCATTTTTAAGTTTTGATAACACCTTAGGATCTACCCAAACATTTTGTTCCATCTTACGGCAATTGACACAAGCCCAACCTGTAAAATCTAACATTACAGGTTTCCCTACTTTTTTAGCATAGGCTAATCCTGTTTCATAATCGTTAAATGCGATGATATCATGAGGTGCTAACAAATGTGCTCCTTCAGGCACCTCAATCGTACCACTTCCACCTTTAGAATTTCCTACACCATAAGGAGATTCA
>Ga0193951_1000039_pt1 | contig 48943 bp, 46 predicted proteins | sample BB_2_MG_FD_140370 | JGI IMG/M metagenome (GOLD analysis project Ga0193951, IMG submission 140370) | Microbial mat bacterial communities from the Broadkill River, Lewes, Delaware, United States - BB_2_MG | ecosystem: Environmental > Aquatic > Freshwater > River > Microbial mats | place: USA...
GATAAAGAAACGGCTTACTAAATATGCGTTATTTTTAAAACGATTAAATTATGAGTAAAGTATCTTATTACACAGCTGAAGGTTTAAAAAAATTAAGAGAAGAGTTAAACCAGCTTAAAGATGTGGAACGTCCAAAGGCATCACAAGCAATTGCAGAAGCTAGAGACAAAGGCGATTTAAGTGAAAACGCAGAGTATGATGCTGCGAAAGAAGCACAAGGTATGTTAGAAATGAAAATTTCTAAAATGGAAGAAATCTTATCTGGCGCAAGAGTTATTGATGAGTCGCAATTAGACTTAACCAAAGCCTTAGCTTTATCCAAGGTTAAAATTAAGAATCAAACAAATGGTATGGAAATGACTTATACCTTAGTTGCGGAAAGTGAAGCTGATTTAGCTACAGGTAAAATCTCAGTGAACTCCCCAATCGGGAAAGGTTTATTAGGTAAATCTGTAGGAGACGTTGCTGAAATACAAGTTCCAAGTGGTATTATGAAATTTGATATTTTAGAAATTTCAAGATAACCTGTACCTGAAAAAGCAGTAAAATTAGAGATTATTAATAAAAAGATTCCTATTTAATGGGAATCTTTTTATATTTATATAATATCAATTTTACGTTAATTTGAAGGCTGTTAAGTCCATTTTCATAGCACTAAAGGACTTTTCAAAAACATCAAAAAGACTTATTTATAATCATTGCAACAGAAGTATTAACTTATGGCAACACTCTTCACAAAAATAATTTCAGGCGAAATACCTTCATATAAAGTAGCCGAAACTGAAGATTTTTTTGCGTTTTTAGATATCAATCCAAACTCTAAAGGCCATACGCTTTGCATTCCTAAGAAAGAAGTTGATAAAATTTTTGACTTAGACGAATCTACATATTTAGGATTAATGAAATTTTCGCGTCGTGTAGCTATTGCCCTAGAAAAAACGGTATCTTGTGAGCGTATTGGGATGTCTGTAATTGGATTAGAAGTACCGCATGTGCATGTTCATTTAATTCCGCTACATACTATGGAAGATGCGCGCTTTACAAATAAACAAAACCTCTCTCCTGAGGAATTTAAAGCATTAGCAGAAAAAATAAGCTCTAATTTTATTTAGAATACTTCTAGAACAAATAATACTACAGCAATTAAAATGACCATAGCAAAAGCTATAAAACCCCAAGCAATAGGCTTTAATTTAGTCGATTTTGGTTTAATTTTCAATCCTCTTTTATGGTAATCCACAACACGTTCAATATCGTCTGTCCAACGGATTGGAAAAATCTGCTCTTCACAGTTTAAACATAGCAACTCACATACGGTTTCGCCAGTAATTGCTTTATATAGCTTCGTTTCTATAAGCTTTTGTTTGAAGGTAAGTTCCAGACTATCATTAGAATAACATTCAGGACAGTTATTACCTAACCGAGCTTCTTTTAAAGTAAACAGTTTCGAAGAATTCATCCCCAAATTTAAACTATTTTTTTAATAAATTGACTTTGCACCTGCAATAGACCAAAAAGCATAAACCCCTACCTAACAAGCAACTAAGCTGTCTTCAAAAGAATTTGCAAGGTGGTTCCTTTTCCTATTTCTGAGGTCAACACTTTTATCTTGCCATTGTGATAGTCTTCCACAATTCGGCGTGCTAAAGATAATCCAAGTCCCCAGCCACGTTTTTTGGTGGTATAGCCAGGCTCAAATATTTTATGGAATGAAGATTTGTGAATACCTTTTCCGGTATCTGAAATGTTAATATAAACTCTACTTTCTAACTGTGTTAATTCAACTTTCAAATTCCCTTTACCTTTCATGGCATCAATGGCATTTTTTACTAAATTTTCAATCGTCCAACTAAAAAGTTGTTCATTCAAGTGCACTGTAATTTCCCTTTCAGGAAGTACAAGTTCAAAATTAATAAGTTTAGATGATCTTGATTTTAAATACTCATAAGACAATTTTGTAATCGCAACAATATCCATTTTTTTAAGTGTAGGAGCAGATCCTATTTTACTAAAACGCTCTGTTATAGTTTGAAGTCTATCGATATCTTTTTCAATTTCTACAATGTAATCACGATTTACATTTTCGGTTTTTAAAATTTCAGTCCAACCCACAAGTGACGATAACGGAGTCCCTATTTGATGTGCTGTTTCCTTTGCCATGCCTGTCCATAGTTTATTTTGCTCTGCAATTTTAGAACTTCGATAAAAGAAATATACTACGGCAGCGAAAAGGATAATAATGAGTAATAAGGCTAACGGATAGTACTTTAATCGGTTTAATAATGGCGAATTACCGTAGTAAATAAACTGTTTCGACGCAGTGCCCATATTCACTTCAATCGGAGTGTTTTCACTCTTAAATTTTGCAACAAGATTTTTAATAACATTAGAATCTGTTAAAAGCGATTCATCAATATTTCTAGAAGTACTAAGTTCCCCATCCTTATCTATGACGATAACTGGCGTACTAATTATGGTCTCTGTGATAACGTGACTTGTTACTTCATTAACCTCATCATTAGATTTTATAGTTCCAATATCCGTTAAGGCCACAGACCAAGTTTTCATTTTAGAACGTTCTTCTTGTTTAAAATCTTGAAAGAATGTATAAGTATTCCAGAGAATAAGGGAAATAATTATAAAGGAGGTTGCTATAATAATCCAGCGGATTACATTTCGGTTAAAACTGAAGGTCATTAGTTAGGTTTAATTCATTTTTAAATATAATGTAAAATTGTTAATATTATTGTTCTTAGATATCGACTAAATACTTTTGTTGCCAAATCATTATAATTATATTTGTTGAAAATCAGCAAAATACATGGCATCATTTGACCCTCAAGATCTTAAAACTAGCGTTTTACATGGCTATTTATTAAGTGCCGTTTCTCCAAGACCAATTGCACTTGCAAGTACTATTGATGAAAAAGGCAATTCTAATTTATCACCATTTAGTTTTTTTAATGTGTTTAGCGCTAATCCTCCGATTTTAATTTTTTCACCTGCTAGACGTGTTAGAGATAATACCACAAAACACACCTTACACAATGTAGAATCTACCAAAGAAGTGGTTATTAATGTAGTTAATTACGATTTGGTACACCAAGCCTCTTTATCGAGTACAGAATACCCAGAAGGCACAAATGAATTTGAAAAAGCCGGATTATCCATGCTGCCTTCAGATAAAGTAAAACCGTTTAGAGTTGCAGAATCTCCCATACAATTTGAATGTAAAGTTAACGATATTGTTGCTTTGGGCACCGAAGGAGGAGCCGGAAATTTAGTGATTTGTGAAGTGGTAAAACTCCATATTTCTGAAGAGGTTTTAAATGACAATCAAACCATAAATCAAGAAACTTTAGATTTGGTTGCCAGAGCTGGTGGCAGTTACTATAGCAGAGCTAAAAACGGTTTTTTTGAAATCCCGAAACCTTTAGCATCTATGGGAATTGGTGTGGATAATATGCCAGATCATGTAAAAAATAGCATGATTTTAACAGGTAACAATATTGGAATGTTGGCCAATGTAGAAGTTTTACCAAATGCGAACGATGTTAATAAGTTTATTGATGACATTAGTGAGCGCTATCCCGATATAAAAACAGCATCTCACAGAGAAAAACACAAATTAGCCCAAAATTATTTGAGCTATGGAGACGTAGAAAGTGCTTGGAAGTTATTACTTTCGTAGCCTGAATAAAATTAAGTAATAAAATTTATAGATTAAGCAAAATGGAAGTACAAGGACGTATTAAAATGGTAGGTGAGACTCAAACTTTTGGAAGTAACGGGTTTAGAAAAAGAGAAGTTGTAGTGACTACAGAAGAGCAGTACCCACAACATATTATGGTGGAATTTGTCCAAGACAAATGTGATTTATTAAATAGCTACCAAGTAGGTCAGCAAGTTAAAATTAATATCAACTTAAGAGGTAGAGAATGGGTTAACCCACAAGGCGAAACAAAATACTTTAACTCTATACAAGGATGGAGAATTGAAGGTGTACAAGCGCAGTCTGCAAGCGGTAATATGCCTCCAGTACCACCAACCGAAGCTTTTGAGCCAGTAAGTGATGTAAACGAAGGCGATAACGACGATTTACCTTTCTAATTAAGGCAAATTACACATATTTAAAAGGCTTGTTTTTATTTTAAAACAAGTCTTTTTCTGTATATGGGCTTAACAAAAAAGTCCTGATGGTTAATCAGGACATAATTTGATTTTAGGTTAGACCCTTATAATTAAGCAATGATGAACAAAAAAATATAACATAAAGGTCTACTCAAATATCTGCAAAAATGTTTTAGCATCAAAGTTAAACTCTTAATTTTAAATTCTTAATGTCATTTTTATTGTAGCTGATGCATTTTTTAACTGATAAAATAGAATTTCCTGATGTGTCTGAAGCCTCTGCAGAAGGCCTTCTTGCTATTGGAGGCGATTTGTCACCAGAGCGTTTACTTTATGCTTATTCTAAAGGTATTTTTCCATGGTTTCAAGATGAAGAACCGATACTTTGGTGGTCACCAGATCCGCGATTTGTTTTGTTTCCAGAGGATTTAAAAGTCTCTAAGAGTATGAGACAAGTGCTGCGAAAAGGCAATTTTAAAGTTACAATAAACAAAGCCTTTAAAGATGTAATAGCATCTTGTGCCGCCATAAAACGCAATGACCAAGATGGCACATGGATTACAGAAAACATGATAAATGCCTATTACAAATTGCACCAACTCGGCTTTGCTAAATCTGTAGAAGTATGGGAAAATGATGAACTCGTCGGTGGCTTATATGGTATAGAAATTAATAATTCCGTTTTTTGTGGTGAAAGTATGTTTACCAAAGTAAGTAATGCGAGTAAAGTTGGTTTTATAACCTTTGTACAGAACACGGATTACTCCTTAATAGATTGTCAATTACACACCAATCACCTCGAAAGTTTAGGAGCCAAAAACATCTCTAGATCAGCATTCCTTAACTATTTTAAACCTGATAATATCTAAAGCACGTAACTTCATGGTCGTTTACCAAACCTATGGCTTGCATATACGCATACACAACCGTTGAACCTACAAATTTAAAACCTCGTTTTTTTAAATCTTTGCTTATAGTATCACTTAAAGGTGTATTTGCAGGAGCTTCTTTATAATTTTCAGTGCTATTTTTTATGGGCTTACCATCAACAAAATTCCAGAGATATTTTGAAAACGAACCAAATGTTTCCTGTAGACTCATAAAAGCTTGTGCATTGGTAATGGTAGCTTTCACTTTTAATTTATTTCGGATAATACCAGCATTCAACAATAAGCTTTCTACTTTAGAAGTATCGTATTCTGCTATCTTTTTGTAATCAAAATTATCGAAGGCTTGTCTAAAATTTTCTCGTTTTTTTAAAACGGTAATCCAGCTCAATCCGGCTTGAAATGTTTCTAAAATTAAAAATTCAAACAAGGTGGCATCGTCATATACCGGAACTCCCCATTCTTCATCGTGGTAGGCTTCATATAACGGATCACCAATACACCATCCACATCTGTTTTTACTCATTTGTAAGGAATTTTATTTCGTGCTACTAATGTAACAACTGTTGCACAAAAAACGGCAATAGATTATTATTTTTGTTAATATGAATACAGACACACTTACCTTAGAAAATATCATTTTAGCGAGTCTAAAAAACAGTATGACTTACGCAGAATACAGAACTCTCGTTAGTACTTTGGCAGCTACAAATTCTACAACTGGAGAGAACCAAACCGAAGCTTTAGTTGCCTACACACAATTAAATGATAGACGCATGAAGCGTTGGGATAAAACCGCTAAAGTTTCTGACGCTATGAAAGCTAAAATTGAAAGTTTTGATAAAAAAATAACGTGGTTAGTTATTTCTGAAAGTTGGTGTGGAGATGCCGCTCATATTATGCCTATTATTAACAAAGTCGCAGAGCTTAATGATGCTATAGATTATAAAATTGTACTGAGAGATAAAAATGACATGCTCATGGATCAATTTTTAACAAATGGAGGTAAATCAATTCCAAAATTAATTATGCTAGATTCTGAAACCCATACCGTTTTAGGCACCTTTGGACCAAGACCTACTATTGCTACCAATATGGTGCAAGATTACAAAGCAGAACATGGTATGTTAACTCCAGAATTTAAAGAAGATTTACAACGTTGGTATAATAAAGATAAAGGGCAGTCTACTATTGAAGATTTGGTTAACTTATTAAAATAAATCTTAACATTAAGTCGCTTTACATATTTGGTGACTGAGCTAAGCCTAGACTATTTCCCTTTAAACAAAAAAGTGATGGTACCAAGTTGCTCGGTTTTATCTGAAGTATCAAACTGTACGGTTTCTGCATACGAAATAGCATGATTCATTAAGCACTGATTATTGGAGTTAGACGCACCATTGATAAATGCATCAATAACAGTACCAACGCTATTAACTCGAATACTTACCACTATTTTGCCACCATTTTCGCATAGATAACGTGGCGTTTTATAATGGGTTAAGATTCTTCCCTTTAAAGAGTAGGTTAAGGTACTTTTAGTTCTGGCATGCTCATCTACCCGTTTTTTATTCTCAAGACGCTTTTTTAACTCTTCTTGTAATTTTTTATAAGATTGCGTTTCTTCAGTATTTAAAGCGTAAGCATTACTACCTGAATAAGACTTTGTAATACTTGTTTCCTCTTGTACCTCACTAGCTTTAGCTTCCGCTATCGCTTTTGTTGTGCGTTCAAAATCACTAGCATCAACCGTTTTAAAATTGCGCATCATCTCTTTATACTCTTCATCTTCGTTAAAAGCCTTATTTGAAGTTTCCCCTTTTAAGTCTTCAATATCTTGAAGAACTTTCTCTTCAATTTCAGGTTCTGGCTCAATGAGATAATAGCTTTCTGAGACTAATTTTTCTTGAAGTGTTAGTTGAAAACTGAACATAGCAAATACTACAATTCCTGCAATAAGAAATGTAATGATGGCGGCTTTATGTCGATCAACAAACTTCAGTATACAATAGATTCAGACTACTAATAAATACGAATATAATGAAGAAATAGTTTAACTACCTATCTTAAACCCTTGTTAAATCAATCTTTAGAAGGAAGATTAGCGATGAAAACTTCAGGTGTTAAGGCGTCTTCAACTTTAAATTTACCTATACGCGTACGACGTAACGAAGATAAATGTGCACCAGAATTTAAGGCTTTACCAAAATCATTAGCTAGAGACCTAATGTATGTTCCTTTGCTACAAACCACTCTAAAATGCAATTCTAAATCTTTAATTTCAGTAATTTCAAATGCGGTTATTTCTACTTGTCTCGATTTAATTTCAACGTCCTCACCTGCTCTTGCAAATTCATATAAACGTTTTCCATCTTTTTTAATAGCTGAAAATACTGGAGGAAACTGGTCGATTAACCCTATAAATTGCTGGGTGGTTTTATGAATTAATTCTTCAGTAATATGATCTGTACGAAAGCTTTCGTTAACCTCTGTTTCTAAATCATAGGATGGAGTTGTTCCGCCTAAAACAAACGTTCCTGTATACTCTTTTTCTTGACCTTGAAATGTGTTTATTTGTTTGGTCATTTTCCCTGTGCAAATTACCAATAAGCCTGTTGCTAATGGATCTAAAGTTCCTGCATGGCCGACTTTAATTTTTTTTATTCCAAAAGCCTGACGTATAGACCAACGCAATTTATTTACTGCCTGAAAAGAGGTCCATGTCAACGGTTTATCTATTAATAATACTTCACCTGCTTTATAATCTTCTTCTGTTTTCATCTATACTAAAGACCAAATTATAGCAACAATACCAACAATTGCACAATAGATTGCAAAATAAGATAGTTTGCTCTTTTTTACGATAGCAATCATCCATGTACAAGCAAATAAACCTGCAACAAACGCTGCTATAAATCCAACACTTAGGGCTGTAAAATTAGAACTATCATAAGATAATTCACCGCCTAAAAGATCTTTAGCAATTTTACCAAAGATTAAAGGCACCACCATTAAAAATGAAAAACGCGCTGCTTTTGTTTTATCATTACCTAGTAAAACTGAGGTAGAAATGGTTGCACCAGAACGCGAAATTCCTGGCAACATGGCAACAGCTTGTGAAACACCTATAATAAAGGCGTTAGAGAAAGAGACCTTTTTCTGCGTGTCTTTTGCTTTATCTGCTAAAAACAATAAAACCGCTGTTATAATCAACATACAACCGACAAGCAGAATATTACCATTAAATAGTTGTTCTAACTCTTCTTCAAAAAAGACACCAACAACTACAGCTGGTAACATTGATAAGGCAATCTTAGACACAAATTGAAGGTCTTCGTTCCACTCCAATTTTAAAACTCCTTTTAGTAGTAATAGAATATCTTTTCTAAAAATAACAATTGTACTCAATGCCGTTGCAAAATGAAGTACAACTGTAAATAACAAGCTTTCTTTTGGTACAGAATTATCACCCAAAATTGCCTTACCTAACTCTAAATGACCACTTGAAGATACTGGTAAAAACTCCGTAAGACCTTGGATGATTCCTAAAATAATTGCATCTATAATTTCCATGTGACAAAAGTATCAATTAACTTTATATACCTGTCAAAAATACGTAAAATGAATATTATTTTTTAAACCTTAAAAGTTGAGTCTCTTATTATTAAATTACTTCTAATTTCGACGGTTTTATTAGTAAGAGAAACATTAGGCTGATTTATTTCTTCTATTAAATATTTTACGGCAGTAGCTCCAATTTTTTGACCAGGTTGATCTATAGTGGTCAGCATCGGTTCTATAATTGTAGCATTTAAAGAATTACTAAATCCAACAACAGCTATCTCTTCTGGGATTTTAATATTAAATTTTTTCAACGTTTTAATAACACCAATAGCCGCTGTATCGGTTATAGCAAAAATAGCATCTGGCCGTTCCTTTAAACTTAAAAGTACATTGGCCATACGTTTGCCCTGAATTAAAGAAATATCATCTACACTAATTATCAGTTTGTCATCTATAGGCAAATTATGCTCTTTTAATGCTTTTAAATATCCCTCAAAGCGTTTCTCTGAATTATAAGAATATTCCGTCTCCTTTATAATCGCAATGCGCTTTTTACCAATATTGACTAAATGTTCAACCGCATTATATGCCGACTCAGTTTCATTGATTACCACTTGGGTGCATGGTATTTTATCGGAGGCTTTATCAAATAAAATTAATGGTAATGTATTTAGAACTTTTAATATAGAACTTACATCTCTTGTCATTTTAGAAATAGACATAAGCACTCCGTCTACACCAAACTGAATCATGGTTTTAAGCATTTCGGTTTGCTTATCAACATCATTATTAGATTCCGAAACAATAACTCTATAGCCTTTTAAAGAAGCTTCTTCTAATACTCCCCTTATTAATGTGGTTGTAAAGTAATGCGTAATACTAGGTACAATGACACCTATGATATTCGATTTATGGCTTCGAAAACCTTTTGCGAAAATATTAGGAATGTAATTAAGGTTATGAGCTAAATCATTTACTCTTTTCTTTGTCACATCACTAATATCTGGATGATCATTCAATGCTCTGGAAACTGTAGAAATAGATAAATCTAATTTTTCAGCGAGCTCTTTTAATGTTGGTGTACGTTTTTTCAATACTTTTTATTTTCCGCAAACGTTACCGCAAACGTTTGCTTAGTAATTTCTTAACATTTATACTGCAAATTTAGTAATTTGATAATAAATTTACTTCATAAACAATAAATATATAATATCAATGAAAACATCTCTACTAACACTTGCACTTGTTCTAAGTGTATTTACCGCTTTTTCGCAAACCGAAATTAGCGGAACTGTAAAGGACACATCAGGGAATCCTATTATGGGTGTCAACGTCATTATAAAAGGCAGTACGTCTGGTACGGTCTCTGATTTTGATGGTAACTTTAATTTCTCCACAGATCTCTCAGGTGAACAGACATTACAAGTTTCATATATTGGATTTGAAACTTTTGAACAACAAATTAACTGTGACGAAAGCACGCTTACAATCAATGTTATTCTAACAGAAGGAGGTAGTGCCTTAGATGAAGTTTTACTTACAGCAACCTCTACAACACGATCGCAAAAAGAAACTCCTATGTCTATTACTTCTATTGGAGCCAAAAAATTATCAACCGTTAATACAAGTAGTCAGGCTGATGTTTTAAGAAGTATCCCTGGAATTACTGCTGAAGGTGGTGGTGGAGAAGCGGCATCAAACATCTTTGTTAGAGGATTACCATCTGGTGGTCAATACCAATTTAACCCATTACAAATTGATGGTATGCCGGTTCTAAGTACATTTGGTTTAAATTCATCGGCACATGATGTCTATTTCCGAAATGACATCGGTATGAAAAACTTAGAATTTGTCCGTGGTGGCTCTTCTATCCTATACGGTGTAGGTTCTGTGGCAGGTATAATTAACTACACAAGTGCTACAGGTTCTGCCATTCAAAAAAGTACAATTAGAACTGAAGTGGCATCTAACTCTAGATATAAAGCCGATTTTGCAACCAGTGGTCCATTAGGTGGAGAAAATTCTAATACCTACTATGCCCTTTCTGGTTTTTACAGATATGATGAAGGTCCTGTAAAAACAGGATTACCAACAGAAGGTTTCCAGTTACGAGGAAATATTAAGCATGTCACTGATAAAGGATCAATTACCTTTTCTGGACAATGGATTGATGATACCGTTCAATTCTTTCTACCTTATCCCTTAGAAGGTGGTTCTAGAAACAGACCTACGGGTAACGACGGTGAAGAAATTTTTACACTTCAAACGGCTGCCGCAGCTGATATTTCTTATGCCACACCAAATGGCATTTACAATTCACCAATTGAAGATGGTGTAGCTACCAAAGGTGGTTACTTTTTAACCAATTTTAAACATAATTTTTCGGATGATTTAAGGTTAGACGCTAAATTTAGATACTCTAAGTACAAACATGAATTCAACCTGTTTTTAGATGGAAGTGGTGTTAGTGGAGCAAAAGTTGTAGAAACCCAAGCAGAATATTTAGCTGCTAGAGGCTTAACTTCGGGTGACTTCACTTATTTAAACGGACAACCTTTAGACTCTGATGCTTTACTTTTTGAAAATAGAATACTTGATCGTAGTCGACCATTACAAGAATTAATGGCTGATATAAAATTTACAAAAACAGCAGGAAATCACAACATTACCTTCGGTACATTTATGTCTAGATCTGAAGCTGGTGATTTTAACCTTATTACCAATTATTTAGGGGAATATAATGACAGACCAGAACTTGTTAATGTATCTGGATATTCCATAAACGGTGTTACTAACAGAGGTACCTCGTATACCAACAGAAATATCTCTAGTAATAAAATTGCATTTTTCGTTGCTGATGAAGTAAAACTAGACCGATGGAATTTCGATTTTGGAGTACGCTATGAAAGAGCATCTGGTGATATTGAAGTTGAAGGAACAGAATCTTTTACCGTCGATAATACTGGCATTACCAATTTAGATAATGTAATGTGGGGAAATGGTAGCTTTACAAGAGGACATGTTTCTGCAGATGATTTTGCATTTGTTGTGGCTGGATTATACAAAGTTAATGATGACTTAAGCGCTTACGGAAACTTTTCAAGTGGCTACTTTTTTCCTGAGCTACGAGCAACGCAATTCAACGCACTAGGAGAACCATCTTCCTACGACACCGAAAAAATTCTACAAGGAGAACTCGGAATTAAGTACTCTAAAAACAAGTTTTCTGGTACTGCTGCCCTGTACACAGTGGGTCTTAAAGACAGAAGATCTATTAGCTTTGTCAATGCCTCTAACGGAGGTGTTACAGAAGAAGTAGATACACAAGATACTAGTACTTTCGGATTTGAAGGCACATGGAACTGGGCCTTTGTAGAACATTTTAACTTCGGTGGTTCTATCACTTATCAAGATCATGAAATCACTAAATCTGAAGCTGATTCAGATCTAGTAGGTAACGAATTAAGAAGACAACCTAATTTAATTACAACCCTAGCCTTAGATTATTCAAATTCAAAATTTGATGCTGGTTTAGTCTACAATTATACAGGAGAAAAATTCTCTAACGATGCTAATACCATTGAATTAGATGCCATAGGATTAGCTAATCTTAATTTTGGCTACACCTTTAATTTAAGTGAAGACAATGAAACCTTACGTTTAGGTGCTCAAGTTTTTAACCTGTTTGATTCAGACGGTATTACTGAAGGTTCTCCGCGATTAGGAAACAACCAAACTGAAGAAGAATTTTTTGTAGGTAGACCTGTTCTCCCAACACGAGTGTTCTTCAACGCCACATTTAATTTTTAAATTGATTGATTAATAGCTTGATCGCATTGGCATTCTCATAACGAATGCCGATGCTTTCTTAAATTTTCACCTTTCTACCAAAATGACAACAAAAGACAACTTAATAGAGAGCGCTAAAACAGTGCTTAACTCTAATTTCGACGAAGACAAAGGATTTACAATTCCATGCGAAGGCTTATATCCATTTCAATGGAACTGGGACTCTGGTTTTATTGCTATAGGATTTGCTCATTATAATACTGACAAAGCAAAAAGAGAAATAGAGGCTTTACTTAGTGCACAATGGGAAAACGGTTTTATTCCGCATATCATTTTTCACAACGACAGTGATACGTATTTTCCTGGCCCTGATTTTCACCTTTCTAAACTGCATCCATTAGCTTCAAAAAGTCATAGAACTACAGGAATGACGCAACCTCCTGTTTTAGGATTTGTGCTAAAAGAACTTTACGATATTGTAGAAGACAAAACCGATATTTTAAATTTTATTAAAACAAATATTGATAAAGTTTATCACAATCACGAACATTTCTATACACATAGAGACCCTAACCAAGAAGGTTTAGCCTTTATCTATCACAATTGGGAATCTGGTACAGACAATTCTCCGATATGGGATGACATTTGGGATACCATGAATCCGCCAAATTATAAGTTTGAACGTAGAGATACAACGCATGTAGATGCTTCGCAACGCCCTACAAATAGAGAATACGATTATTATTTACACCTCATAGAAATCGCGAAAGAACACCATTATGATGATGCTAAAATTGCAGAGTTGTCACCATTTTTAGTACAAGACCCACTTTTTAATGCCATGCTTATAAAATCTAATGCGGCATTAATAGCACTTTATGAAATTATTGGAGATGCTGCTGATAAAATTAGTCAATTAAAGCAATGGCAAACGAAGGCGATAGCCAGATTTAATGAGAAATTATTTAACGAAAAACTAGGAGCTTATGTACATTACGACCTTCGCAATGAAAAACAAATAGAACACGTATCCTCATCATCGTTTGCTCCCTTATTTGCTGATATTCCAGATGAAGCACGTGCCAATACTTTAGTTGAAACTATGACGACTAAATTCGGCTCAGAAAACAGATATCTCTGTGCCTCTTTTGATCCTGATAGCGATCGGTTTAACCCTAAAAAATACTGGAGAGGTCCTGTGTGGATTAACCTCAATTGGTTACTTTATAAAGGTTTAAAATCTTACGGTTTTTACGATCTTTCTAATCGCGTTAAAGAAGACTCTATTACCTTAATTGAAAAATATGGTTTTTATGAATACTTCGACTCTAGAAAAGAGGTTACTGAAAATGCAGGCTATGGCGGAAATAACTTTTCTTGGAGTGCTGCTTTATTAATCGATTTCCTTAAATCTTAAAAGAATACAGGTTATAAACCCAACATCTTAAAAGATGAAAACTGGACGTTTTTACACGGCTATTTCTAAACATTAATGCGTATTTTAAAAGGCACATAAACCCATCGGTTAGAATACGAAAACATAAATTGACATGAATTGGTTAGATTATACAATTATTGCATTTTATCTTATTGGCTTTATAGCTATGGGCTATTTTTTTAAGGAAAACAACAATTCAAAAGATTATTTTCTGGGAGGAAAAAGCTTAGGATGGTTTCCATTGAGTCTCTCTACAATGGCTACCCAACTTTCGGCTATAAGTTTTATTTCTGCTCCGGCATTTGTAGGACTTAAGGCCAATGGCGGATTAAAATGGTTAACATTTGAATTTGGAGTTCCTATTGCCATGATCGGGATTATGTTTTTTGTAATACCTCCATTATACAAATCCGGCATTGTTAGTATTTATGAATATTTAGAGCGTCGCTTTTCAAAATCGACAAGAAAATTAATTAGTCTTGTTTTTCAAATAAGTCGAGCTTTAGGTACTGGTGTAATGGTATTTACCATGGCACTCATTATACAATCTGTAGTTGGTATTAGTTTTCATTGGACTTTACTCATAATTAGTGTCGTAACCCTTATATACTCTTATCAAGGTGGTATGAAAGCTGTGGTTTGGGGAGATGCCATTCAAATGCTCATCCTATTTTCAGGTTTAATTATCTGTCTAATTATAGGGTACTCATTAATAAAAGACACAGGATCTTTTGAAGGCTTCAGTCCAGAACGTTTACAAGTTATAGATTTCTCCAATTTTGGTTTTTTTGAAGGTGAGGAATATGGGTTTTGGCCAATGCTTTTAGGTGGTATATTTTTGTATTTATCATATTATGGCACCGATCAAACGCAGGCTCAACGCCTATTATCTGCTAAAAATGAAGGTACTATTAGAAAATTATTATTAGCCAATGGTTTATTACGATTTCCGGTAGTCCTTGTCTACTGCGTTATGGGATTAATTATTGGTTACCTCGTAAGTCATGTACCAGAATTTTACGAAAGTATTAGAGAAACCACACGTTTGCATTTTCCTGCTGAATATGCCAAATCTGGTATTAAACCAGATTTAATGATTCCTGTTTTTATTACCAAATATCTACCAAATGGTCTAATAGGGATTTTAATGGTAGGGATTATGTCTGCTGCGATGTCTTCATTAAGTTCTACCATTAATTCTTTAAGTGCTGTCACAATTGAAGATTTTTTCAACACTAAAGACAGAAAGCTAACCGAAAAAAATTACATGCTTCTCTCTAAAGGATTAGTTGTATTTTGGGGTGTAGTATGCATTTTAACGGCTTATCTGTTTGGTAATAGCGAAAGCACTGTAATTGAACTCATCAATGCCATTTCATCACTATTTTACGGTCCTATTCTTGCAGCATTTGTGATTGCTATATTTCTAAAGAAAGTAAATCATATTGGTATGAACACGGCAATAATTACCGCAGTTGTTGTAAATCTTGTCTTTAAATATCTACCTGAATTGGTTTACTTATTTAATGAAGGTCATTTTTATTCAGGAAATAAATCTATACATATAGCATTAGCCGAAATTGGCATTCACAACATTCCCGATTTATTTTGGATATGGTATAACTTAACTGGTTTTGTCATTGCAGTTATCTTAGCGATCATAGTGAGTAAATTAACACCCAAAACAGCTGCCAAACCTATGGAGATAGTCTATAGGTTTAACCCTAAAGAACTCTTACAAAAAGAAAGTGTTATTCTCATAGCCTTTTTTATCTTCATTTTAATCATTAGTTACTTTTTGCCTCAAATCTTAAGTTAGCCTCATTATGAAAATTATCTTAGCTCCCGACAAATACAAAGGCTCACTCACTGGGCTAGAATTTTGCAACATTATCGCTCCTATTTTGCAAACTTCATTAAATGTTGAAGTTGTTAAAATGCCGCTAGCAGACGGTGGCGATGGTACTATTGAGGTCATCAATTATTACTTAAAAGGAGCCGTTTTAGAAGCAGAGGTCAATAACCCATTAGATCAACCCATAATAGCAACTTACCTTTATGCCGAAGCCTCTAAAATTGCATTTATAGAAATGGCTGAAGCTTCAGGTATGAAACTCTTGGAGCCTAAAGATCAAAATTGTATGCATACCAGCACTTTTGGCACCGGACAACTCATCCTCAATGCTATAGATAAAGGAGCACAACACATTATATTAGGCATTGGAGGAAGCGCTACAAATGATTGTGGAATTGGCATGGCACAAGCCTTAGGCTATCGTTTTTTAGATGTGCAAAATAAGCCTGTAACTCCAATAGGGAAAGAACTTTATAACATTGATACCATAGACGTATCTAACGTAGACAAACGCTTAAAATCAATAAGTTTTCAAGTGGCTTGCGATGTCACTAACCCACTTTACGGCTTCAACGGTGCAGCATATGTGTATGCTAAACAAAAAGGGGCATCACCACAAGAAATTAAACATTTAGATTTGGGTTTAAGGCAATTTTCTAAAGTTCTTGATGCACAGTTTAAACTCAATACTCAAAATATTTTGGGTGCTGGTGCTGCAGGCGGATTAGGTGCTGGTGCAGTTGCTTTTTTAAACGCCACCCTTTTACCTGGAATAGAAGTCATTAAAGGCATTGCGTCATTTGATCATAGCATAGAAAATGCTGACTGGATTATCACTGGTGAAGGAAAATTAGACGATCAAACGCTTTCAGGTAAAACACTAAGTGGTGTATTAACTTCTGCCAAAAAAAGGAATATAAAAGTGGCTGCTTTTTGTGGAAGTATTGAATTACAACCTCAAGAATTACAACAAATGGGCATTGCTTATTGCGATTCCATTATGAATAAATCTAAAAATTTAGAAAACGCTTTAGCTCATACTAACACGTATTTACAAGAAATCACTAAATCTTTTGTGGCGTTTTTAAATCACTAAAATTATTTCTTATTAGGGTTTAAAAGGATCGCATACACCTGAATGCCAAAACCAATTAATACAAGCGTTGGTGCTAAACGAATACGTCTCCAACTGTAAATAGATTCGTCAAAAACATTAGGATCATCACTACCACCTCCAGACATTAAGATAAATCCAACAACAATGAATGCTAAACCTATAAACAAGAATTTATAGTTTTTCTTTCCGAATATAAATTCGGATTTTGAGTCTTCATTTCGTTTTTGTTGTCCCATGGTCTTTTCAATTCAACTTTAATATTCTGCAAAGTAACAGATTAATTTATAAAAACAGTTTGATATTAATATTTTCCTAACATCTAATAATACAACTGATCTGTCTTTAAGTTTAAGAAACGTTGTGTTGCAATAAATGTACTAATCCAAGTAATTACAATACCTAAAAGGAAAATGCCGACAAACAAGCCTGCAATTAAAACAGTGTTTCTCAGTAATTCTAATTCCGGAAACGTGATATCTAAATAATATAACACTATTGCCATGCCTCCTAGCGCAACTAAAGCACCTATAATTCCTAATTGCACACTTTTCCAAACAAATGGTCTTCGAATAAAGGTTTTGGTTGCACCAACCATTTGCATGGTTTTTATAATAAAACGCTTAGAATAAACGGCTAAACGAATAGAACTATTAATTAATAACACCGCAATTAAGGTAAATAAACCACTGATGATTAAAACCCAGAAGGTGATTTTTTTAACATTATCATTCATCAATTCCACAAGGTCGTTATCGTATCTAATTTCCTCAATAAACGCTTTATTCGAAAGGTCGTCTGTAATTTCTGTTAATTGTTCTGTGGTTACAAAATCGGCTTTTAAGTGCACATCAATGGAATTTTTAAGCGGATTATAACCCACAAAATCCATAAAGTCTTCACCTGTTTCGGCTTTCATAAATGCTGCAGCTTCTTCTTTAGAAACATAAAGTGCTTCTTTGGTGTAATCTGCCATTGCTAAACTCTTTTTTAGCTGATTGACTTCCACCTCTTTTGCAGTATCATTCAAATATATGGTCATCACCACCTGTTCTTTAAAGTGATCAGCCACCTTTTTAGAATTAATCACTAAAAGCCCTAAACAGCCTAAAAGAAACAAAACCAAAGCGATACTTATCACTACAGAGACGTAAGACGATATAAGTTTACGTTTTTGATATTTGTCAAAAGATGATGCCATAAATGAATGTGAATTTATGATGTAAAAATAATAAAGAATTTGCTTATGTTAACTATTACAACGCTATACTTTTAATAGTGTTGTAAATAAGGACAAAAAGTAAGTCTAAGCCTCATTTACATCATAATTATAGTCACAACTATAGCCGTGTTATTTAAAAACGAAAGCCTTTTATTTTAGTGTTGGCATAATTCTTGTCAACTGCTGTACAATCAATTTAATCTTAAAAATCAATTATCATGAAAAAACTATGCATTCTAGCATTACTTGCTACATTAGGATTAACACAAAAAAATTATGCTCAAGATATTGAATTTGGTGCTAAAGCTGGGTTAAATATCTCTAAACTTCACGGGAGGTGATGCCGACCGAAATAGCCTTATTGGTTTTCATGTGGGAGTTATTTCAGAAATTCCATTAAGTGAAAAATTCTCACTTCAACCCGAGCTTTTATACTCAACACAAGGTTCAGAAGCTCAAGATGTGATTAAGATAAAAGTCAATTATCTCGCCATTCCAATTTTAGCAAAATATTATTTAGCAGATGGATTTAGCTTAGAAGTTGGACCACAGTTTTCGTTTTTGGTTAATGATAAAGGTGAGTATATAAACAGTAATTTACCAGACGAAGACACTGATGCCTCTAGTATCGATATTGGTGCCAATCTTGGTTTGGGTTACAGCCTTGACGCTAATCTATTTGTACAAGCTCGTTATAATTTTGGCATCTCTACGGTAGCAGAAAATCCAGATATTAAAAATAGCGTTTTTCAAGTCGGACTTGGCTATAAGTTCTAAACCACTCAAACTTAACCACTGTAAAGCATCTTGTATCTCACAAGGTGCTTTTTCTTTTATAATTCCTATTCATTTTAAAATAGGCTGTTTAGTTGGTTATTATTAAATTTGCGCCAATATTACAAGGACAACAAGACAATGACATACGATTTTAACAGCATAGAAAAAAAGTGGCAAGACTACTGGGCAAAAAACGAAACGTTTAAAGCCTCTAACCAAAGTGACAAACCAAAATACTACGTATTAGATATGTTCCCTTATCCATCTGGAGCAGGTTTACACGTTGGTCATCCCTTAGGTTATATTGCTAGCGATATCTATGCGCGTTACAAACGTCATCAAGGGTTTAATGTTTTACACCCACAAGGTTATGACTCTTTCGGTTTACCTGCAGAACAGTACGCTATACAAACAGGTCAGCATCCTGCAGTAACAACGGAAGCGAATATAAAAACGTATCGTCGTCAGTTAGATCAAATTGGCTTTTCTTTCGATTGGAGTCGTGAAGTAAGAACTTCAAATCCTGAATATTACAAATGGACCCAATGGATTTTTATTCAATTATTTGAATCGTGGTACAATAATGATTCAAACAAAGCTGAAGATATAAAAATACTAGTTTCAATATTTGAAGCCGAAGGAAATGCAACCGTTAATGCCGCTTGTGATGAAAATATAGAACCGTTCACTGCAGAAGACTGGAACGCTTTTACGGAAGTTGAAAAACAAGAAATCCTTTTAAAATACAGACTAACCTATTTAGCAGAAACCGAAGTCAATTGGTGTCCTGCTTTAGGAACCGTTTTAGCCAACGACGAAATTATAAATGGCGTTTCTGAGCGTGGAGGTCATCCTGTGGTACGTAAAAAAATGACACAATGGAGCATGCGTATTTCAGCTTATGCTGAACGTTTATTGCAAGGTTTAGATACGGTTGATTGGACAGATGCACTAAAAGACATTCAGAAAAACTGGATTGGAAAATCAGTTGGAGCAAGTGTCTCTTTTAATGTGAATGGACATGACGAAGTGATAGATGTCTTCACCACAAGACCTGATACCATTTTTGGAGTGTCTTTTATGACCTTAGCGCCAGAGCACGAGTTAGTATCACAAATCACAACTCCAGAACAAAAAGAAGCCGTTGAAGCCTATATAGAAAAAACAGCTAAACGAAGTGAGCGCGATAGAATGGCAGATGTAAAAACCATTTCTGGTGTATTTACTGGTGCTTATGCTGAACATCCGTTTTCTAAAGAACCAATTCCCATCTGGATTGGTGATTACGTTCTAGCAAGCTACGGAACAGGAGCTGTAATGGCTGTGCCTTGTGGTGATCAACGTGATTACGATTTTGCAAAACATTTTGACATTGCCATTCCTAATATATTTGAAGGAGCTGATATTTCGAAAGAAGCCTTTGCTTCTAAAGACAATGTAAAAATCACTAATAGTGATTTCCTTAATGGCATGAATTATAAAAAAGCCATGAAACGCGCCATTTTCGAATTGGAACAATTAGGCCAAGGTGAAGGTAAAACCAATTACAGATTACGAGATGCTGTGTTTTCGCGTCAACGCTATTGGGGAGAACCTTTCCCAGTGTATTATGTAAACGGCATGCCTCAAATGATAGACGCTGACCATTTACCAATTAAATTACCTGAAGTAGAAAAATATCTACCAACCGAAGAAGGTGAGCCACCTTTAGGACGTGCGGACGTTTGGGCTTGGGACACCACTAAGTCTTTAGTTGTTAGTAATGAGTTGATAGACCATAAAACCGTATTTCCTTTAGAACTCAACACCATGCCAGGTTGGGCAGGAAGTTCTTGGTATTTCTTCCGCTATATGGAAGATGCTGCTAATAGAGATGGAGTGTTTGCCAGTGAAGACTCCCTTAAGTATTGGGAAAATGTAGATTTATATATTGGTGGTAGCGAACATGCTACAGGTCACCTACTCTATTCTCGTTTTTGGGTTAAACTTTTGAAAGATCGCGGTTTCGTCAATGTAGAAGAGCCTTTTAAAAAGTTGATTAACCAAGGGATGATTTTGGGAACTAGTGCTTTTGCTTATAGATTACATTATACTGGTACAAATCATAAAGGTACATTGCAATTAGAAATGGGATCTAATGTTTATGTACCTTTTACAATGATTGAAAGTTTAAAAAATGGTTCAAGTTACAAACGAGTACATAAAAATGATAATAACCCATTATTTGAAGAACTTAAAAGTCACTTAAAAAAAGATTTATCAATATTATCTGATATTGAAATACTTGAAATACAGATTGCACTAATTCACGTAAAAGTGCAATACGTGAATGCTTCAGATGAATTAGATATTGAAGGTTTGAAACAAGACTCTGAATTTGGAGAAGATTATGCTGATGCTGAATTTATCTCTGAAGACGGCGTATATAAAGTTGGTAGAGATGTTGAAAAAATGTCTAAATCCAAATACAACGTCGTAAATCCTGATGATATCGTAGCAGATTACGGAGCAGACAGTCTAAGACTTTACGAAATGTTCCTTGGACCCTTAGAGCAATACAAACCTTGGAATACTGCCGGAATTACGGGTGTACATAATTTCTTAAAAAAACTATGGAAGTTATATGTAGATGATAATGGTTTAAAAGTCAATGACGCAAAACCAACCAAAGACAACTTAAAAACATTACATAAAACCATAAAGAAAGTCCAAGAAGACATTGAGAGCTTCTCGTTTAACACCTCTGTATCTACCTTTATGATTGCCGTTAATGAGTTAACGCAACAAAAATGTACTAGCAAAGCCATTTTAGAACCTTTATTGGTTTTAATTTCACCTTATGCGCCACATATTGCAGAAGAGTTATGGAGTCAATTAGGAAATAACGATTCGATTTCTACAGCAGCTTTCCCTATTTTTGATGAAAGTCATTTAGTAGAAAGCAGTAAAAATTATCCAATATCTTTTAATGGTAAAATGCGTTTCACCTTAGAATTGCCAATGGATATGTCTAAAGATGACATTGAAAAAACCGTTATGGATCACGAAAAAACCATTGCGCAATTAGATGGTAGAACACCTAAGAAAATCATTGTAGTGCCTGGAAAAATTGTAAATATTGTTGGGTAATAAATTCCTACGAAAGCAGGAATCTCAATTTCAAATGTTTAAAATGATGTATTTTTTTAGAAATTAAATTGAACAATTTTTATCAACCTTAATAATTCTGAAGAAACATTACAGTGACATTTTGAATACACCAAAGTGTAATATCATGTTTTTAGATAAGCCTACATCAGAAGAACCACCAATTAAAAAGAAACGAAAAAGTCTTAAGGACTATTTTGATTATCGAAATAATCAGGTGAATCAAATAGGTTTAATTTTATTTTCTGCGTTTGTCATTGCCACCTCTTTACATTTCTTTTTTGAAAATCGATTTACAGAAGAGCAATGGAAATCTAGCCCAATGACGCGTCATAAAATGGTAGACAACCTTATTGATGATGGTATTTTAATGGATAAATCGAAAGATGATGTCATAAATGTATTAGGTCAACCAACTTGGATTTTAAAATTAGATAAAGATATTATGTTATACGAGTTAGGATTAGCACCTAACCGAGAGAACAATCAAGTTGAACATCTTTATATTCAGTTTATTAATGATAAAGTTTATAACGTGTCCTTAGCCGACTATACTTCAAAATAAAATTATGTCATTGCGCTTATGTCTTGTCTCATTTTTATTCGAAATCTTATTTTTTTAAATGAACGTGTTATTAAAACATTTGAAGAATAGCATTTAATAACAGCTTCTCGATACAATTTACTCGTACCTCATAAACCACTTAAAGTGACGTAACGGATTAAAATTATATTATTCTTTTATCTGTTCGACTGAAATTGCTTTTCTGCAATTTTGCATCAAAAACCTTTCGAACAAATCACACCAGCGATATAATATTCCTTTAAGCGAATACCATATTAACCTGAAAATCAATACTATTTTTAGATTATTTCAAAATAAATCCTTCATAATAATAATTCCATAAAAGTGATTTCAAATGGGCATTCAAATTTGGAACATCAGACGTATTAATAGTAATTTCCGAAAAGCTATTTAACCTTTAACCCATAAAAAATGAAAATCGGAGTCCCAAAAGAAATCAAAAATAACGAAAACAGAGTGGGTATGACACCTGCTGGAGTTTTTGAACTCACTAAAAACAAACATACCGTATACGTCCAAAAAAATGCCGGTTTAGGTAGTGGTTTTTCAGATTTAGATTATATAAATGCAGGTGCTATTGTTTTAGACACAATCACAGATGTTTACACCTCTAGTGACATGATTGTTAAGGTTAAAGAACCTATAGAAGAAGAATATTCTTTAATACAATCTCACCATGTAGTGTTCACCTATTTTCATTTTGCCTCTAGTGAACCATTGACTAAAGCCATGCTAAAAAGTGAGGCCGTTTGTATTGCATACGAAACTGTAGAAGATGAGGATGGCACATTACCTTTATTAACTCCGATGTCTGAAGTTGCCGGCAGAATGGCAATACAACAGGGAGCAAAATACTTAGAAAAACCGATTAAAGGTCGCGGAGTATTATTAGGTGGTGTGCCTGGTGTACCACCAGGACGTGTTTTAGTTTTAGGTGCTGGTGTTGTAGGTATTCAAGCCGCAAAAATGGCTGCAGGATTAGGAGCACATGTTACGGTTATGGATATAAACATGAAACAATTACGTTACGTCAATGATGTAATGCCTAGCCATGTAGTCACTGAATTTTCTAGTGAGTACAATATTAGAAAACGAATAAAAGACCATGACTTAATTGTGGGTGGTGTGTTGTTAAAAGGCGCAAAAGCACCAAAACTAATTACTAGAGACATGCTAAAAGATATGCGTCCCGGAACCGTATTAGTAGATGTGGCCGTAGACCAAGGAGGTTGTATGGAAACCACCAAAGCCACCACACACGAGGATCCAACTTATATTATTGACGATGTGGTACATTATTGTGTGGCAAATATGCCTGGAGCAGTACCATACACTTCAACCTTAGCCCTAACTAATGTCACTTTACCCTATGTGTTAAATCTTGCTAATCAAGGTTGGGAAACGGCATGTAAAAAAGATAAAACCTTAGCAAAAGGATTAAATATTGTAAAAGGTAAGATTGTGTATGAAGAAATCGCGGAAGCCTTTAATTGGTCTGTAGATGCGATGTAAATCAAAGCTTTGTCATTTAAAACCCTGACAAATTTTCTTAACTCAAATTTGGCTTATTATTTGCTATTCATTCATTAAATTTACATGAATTAAAATTTTCAAATTATGAGTGGAATGATGGGATATTACGTACTAATTGGCGCCATTGCTTTAGTGAGCTGGTTAGTGAGTAATCAATTGAAACGCAAATTTGCGAAGTACTCTAAAGTACAGTTGCGCAATGGTTTGTCTGGAAGAGAAATTGCAGAAAAAATGTTGGCAGATAATGGTATCTATGATGTAGAAGTAATTTCTACTCCTGGACGACTAACAGATCATTACAATCCAAAAAATAAAACCGTAAACTTAAGTGAAGCGGTATATAATCAACGTAACGCAGCTTCGGCTGCTGTTGCTGCTCACGAATGTGGCCACGCTGTACAGCATGCACAAGCCTATAGTGCCTTAGGCATGCGTTCTGCATTAGTACCAATTGTTAGTGTAACATCCGGAATGTCACAATGGCTAGTTATTGGTGGTCTCATTTTAGGTGCTGCTGCTGGAGTTGGTTTAGGCTTTTGGGTTGCCGTTGCTGGATTAGTTTTTATGGGCTTTGCAACCTTATTTAGCTTTATAACTTTACCTGTAGAGTACGATGCTAGTAACAGAGCTTTGGCTTGGTTAAAAAACAAGAATATGGTGACACCAGAAGAATACAAAGGTTCTGAAGACGCACTAAAATGGGCTGCTAGAACGTATTTAGTCGCAGCTATAGGTGCCCTTGCCTCTTTATTATATTGGGCACTACAAGTATTTGGCGGAAGAGATTAAGTCTTAAAAACAAGTATAAAAAGCTCTGATTTATCAGGGCTTTTTTTGTGCTTTCTAAAGAAAACTACTACTTTAACATTTCTAAACTCATTAAACTATGGACAATCAATTCCCACAAAACACCTCAAACAAAATTTTAATAGAAAGTCTCTCTGATATAGAACGCGCTGCCTTTTACAGAAAAACATACACACATGTAGCAGGAGGCGTCCTTGCCTTTATTTTATTTGAATACCTTTTATTACAAAGTGAAACCGTCGTAGAATTTATGCTTTCCATGACAGAAGGTTATAAATGGCTACTAATGTTGGGAGGTTTTATGTTGGCCACCAGGTATGCTGAAAGTCTCGCTATGAAAACCACTGATAAGAATACACAATATTTAGGCTACGGTATTTATATCTTTTTTCAAGCATTAATCTTTGTGCCTTTAATATTTATTGCTGCTTTTTATATGGAGGCTGGACGCGAAATCCTTTACCAAGCTGCAATTGTAACATTAGGATTGTTTACTGGTTTATCTGCAGTAGTATTAATGACCAAATCTGATTTCTCATTTTTAAAAACAGGATTAACCATAGGGTTCTTTATTGCAATAGGACTTATTATAGCAGGAACCATTTTTGGATTTAGTCTAGGACTATGGTTTTCTGTAGCCATGTGTTTATTGGCAGGTGGCTCTATTTTATATCAAACTTCCAATTTGGTAAAAACATATGGAGTAGATGATTATATTCCTGCAGCCTTAGGATTGTTTGCATCGCTGATGTTATTATTCTGGTATGTACTAAGCATCTTCATGTCTAGAGATTAAGCTTAATTTTTAAAATAAAAAAAGCCCAGCTGAAAATTTCAGCTGGGCTTTTCTAATAGATATTATATAATTTTGTCGCCATTTTTATCATAAAAATGGTATTCAAGATATGTGTAAGCATCTCTAGGTAAAACTTTTACCCATTTTTTATGTTCAAAAAACCACTTTGAACGAACTGATGGAAACCCTTTGGTTAAAAAGGCTGCGATAAAAGGGTGTGTATTAAGAGTCACCTTTTTATGATTTTTTTTGAAAATACGCTGAAGGTCTTGATTAATCCGTTCTACCACTTTAATTGGTGCTTCGATTTCATCTCCTCCTATTAAGTTAGGATTTTCTTCTTTCGTTTTAATATTGCGTTCTGGCCTAACGCGCTGTCTGGTTATTTGCACTAAACCAAACTTACTCGGCGGCAATATTTTATGCTTTGCTTTATCATCTTTCATCTCATCTCTGAGATAATTATAAAGCTTTTTTCTATTCTCTGCTTTACCCATATCAATAAAATCGATAACGATTATACCTCCCATATCGCGTAAACGCAACTGTCGGGCAATTTCTTGAGCAGAGATCATGTTAACTTCTAAGGCAGTGTCTTCTTGGTTTTTTTCTTTGTTAGATCGATTGCCACTATTAACATCTACAACGTGTAGCGCTTCAGTGTGCTCAATAACCAGGTAAGCTCCTTTTGCCATAGAAACCGTTCTACCAAATGATGTTTTAATCTGACGTTCTATGCCAAATTTTTCAAAAATTGGAACACCATTTTTGTAGTACTTTACTATAGATTCTTTTTTCGGTGCAATTTGCTGCACGTAATCTTTTACTTGTACATACATTTCTTCATCATCTACAATAATACCAGAGAATGAATCATTAAAAATATCTCTCAAAATTGAGGATGCTTTATTCATTTCTCCCAATACTTTTGTTGGGTGATGTGCTTTGTACATTTTTTTACACATTGCTGTCCATCGATCCAGCAAATTTTGTAAATCACTATCTAGCTCGGCAACTTTTTTGCCTTCTGCTACAGTGCGAATAATAACCCCAAACCCCTTAGGTGTGATACTTTTTACAAGTCTTTTTAAACGGTCTTTTTCTTCTTGCGATTCAATTTTTTGTGAAATTGAAATACGGTTGGAAAACGGTACCAAGACAATATATCTTCCGGCAATAGACAATTCTGAACTAATGCGTGGTCCCTTTGTAGAGATTGGTTCTTTTACGACTTGTACTAAAATGGATTGATTAGATTTTATGGCATTTGCAATACTGCCGTTTTTGTCTAAATCTTTTTCCATAGGAAAGTCTTTAAGGGTGTAATCCCTTAATTTTCCTGTGCTTACACGTTTAATGAATTTTAAAAGTGAAGGCATTTGTGGGCCAAGATCATGATAGTGTAAAAAACCATCTTTCTCATAGCCAACATTAACAAATGCTGCGTTTAAACCAGGAATAACTTTACGGATTTTGGCAATAAAAATATCACCTACCGCAAAGTTGTTATCCTCTTCGTCTTTATGTAATTCAATAAGTTTTCCATCTTTTAATAAGGCAAAATCAACAATATCTGAACTCGATCTTACGATTAACTCCTTGTTCATAATGTTAATTTAAATCTAACTCTTAATTGAGATAGATGGATTTTACTAAATTATTTGACACAGGTATCCCGATTTAATTCGGGAATCCAACAAATTTAATAGCACTCTATTACATGCTATAAATTCTATATCAAAGAACGTTTCGTTAAAACTGAAAAAAGTAGTTTTAAAACTACTTTTAACAATTTATTTCTTTTTATGACGATTAGCGCGTCTACGTTTTTTACGCTTGTGCGTCGCTACCTTGTGTCTTTTCCTTTTTTTACCACTTGGCATAATAAATAATGCTTTTTTAGATTAATATTTTGTTTAAATGCTTTCTTAGTTAACCTCAACATTAGACTTTACTCCTTCTAAAAATACTTTAGCAGGCTTAAATGCAGGAATGTTGTGAGCTGGAATTTTTATTGTAGTATTTTTTGAAATATTACGACCTGTTTTTTCAGCTCTTGTCTTAATAATGAAACTTCCGAAACCTCTTAAATAAACGTTATCTCCGCTCTCTAAAGATGTTTTTACTTCTTCCATAAAGGTTTCAACTGTAGCTTGTACATCACCTTTTTCAATACCTAATTTATCAGATATCTTCGCTACTAAATCAGCTTTTGTCATTTTTAACTAGTTTTAGGGTTACTATAAATTCTAAGGGATGCAAATATAGGTAATTTAATTTCAATAGTTCAAACGTAATTAATTAAAATTTAACACAATAAACATTTAATTTTGCTTTTCATTAAAAAATTAAAATGGATTTTAGCACCAAACTAATTAACTGGTACTCAATAAACAAGAGAGCATTGCCATGGAGAGAAACTCGTAATCCATATTACATTTGGCTATCAGAAATAATTTTACAACAAACCCAAGTTAAGCAAGGATTACCTTATTATAATGCTTTTGTTAACAAATTTCCTACGGTTTTTGACCTTGCTAAAGCCTCTGAAACCTCCATTTTAAAATTATGGCAAGGGTTAGGTTACTATTCTAGAGCTCGAAACCTTCACCATTCGGCTAAATATATAGTGGACACTTTAAACGGTAAGTTTCCGGACAATTATAAAGACCTATTAAAATTAAAAGGTGTGGGTGATTATACTGCTAGTGCAATAGCTTCTATCGCTTACAACGAAGTCGCAGCTGTAGTAGATGGAAATGTATACCGTGTACTATCGCGCTATTTTGGTATTGACACTCCAATTAACTCCTCCACTGGTATTAAAGACTTCAAAACTTTAGCTTCAACCTTAATAGACACTAATCAACCTGCCACCTATAACCAGGCTATAATGGAGTTTGGCGCTATACAATGCAAACCTAAAAATCCAAATTGCACCGTTTGTCCTTTACAAGATAGCTGTATGGCTCGCAAGAACCAAACGGTAGATCTGCTACCAGTAAAATTGAAGAAAACGAAAGTTACCGTTAAATACTTTAATTTTTTAGTTTTTATTGATCACCATAAAAAGACGCTTTTTGAAAAGCGAACCACAAAAGGCATCTGGCAGCATCTTTATCAATTTCCTTTAATAGAGTCTGAAAAAAGCTTAACGACAGAAGAGTTTCATTTATTAAATTTTAATGAAGATTCCTTAAAAATTGAAGTTTTGGATTACTCTTTATATAATGAAGTAGATATTGTGCATAAATTATCTCACCAGCACTTACATACGAAGTTCTGGATAATAGATGTAAAATCGCTTCCTAAAGACGCTATTTTAATTAAATCGCTCACAAAATATCCCTCTCCTGTACTGATAAGTGACTTTATTGAGCAGTTCGGTTTTTAGAACCTTAAAGAAATCACATTTTTTTACTACTTTTAAAGTAGTGATTACGCAATTGAGTAACTTTGTAACGTATTAAAACTTAATTATTATGTCTGGAACTTTAAATAAAGTAATGTTAATTGGAAACTTAGGTGACGAAGTAAAAATGCATTATTTTGATGATAAAAATTGTGTAGGTCGTTTTCCAATTGCTACCAGTGAGACTTATACTAATAAGCAAACCAACGAGCGCGTATCTAAAACGGAATGGCATAATATTGTGGTTAGAAATAAAGCTGCTGAAATTTGTGAAAAATACCTGACCAAAGGAGACAAAATATATATTGAAGGACGAATTAAAACTAGAAAATGGACGGATGATAAAGGCATGGAGCGTTATTCTACCGAAATTCAGTGCGACGACTTCACATTCTTAACTCCGAAAAATGAGTCACAACAGCAAAAACAATCGAATACACCAACTACAAATCCGCAATCGCAATCTTCTACTCCTACACCAAATAATGTTGCGCCTGATGATGATTTACCATTTTAACATTTAATATCGTACTATCTTGGACCCAGAACCCACGGTTTTAATTTCCTCTTTATTTATAACTAATACTTCCTTTATTACGAGTATTATTACACTTGTCGTTTTATTATTATGTTCGGCCTTAATCTCTGGAGCAGAAGTGGCTTTATTTTCGCTTACCAAATCTAATTTAGATGAAGGTTTAGAAAATAAATCTCCAGGCATGCAAATTATTGCAACACTCCTAGAGCGTCCAAAAAAATTATTAGCAACGATATTAGTAGCTAACAATTTTATAAATATAGCCATTGTATTATTGTTTGCTTCTATAAGTGATACTGTTTTTGATGACATCAATTACGCAATTAACTTTTACTTTTTTGAAGTTGAACTCGCTTTCTTTGTGAAAGTTATTTTGGCTACATTTTTAATTTTATTGTTTGGTGAAATTATTCCTAAGATATATGCTAGCAGAAATAGTGTTAAGTTTTCGTCTTTTATGGCTCGGCCTTTAAAGATTTTAGATATTATATTTTCGCCTTTAAGTTTACCCATGAGATTTGTAACCCTTCAAATCCACAGTAAATTTGGAAAGCAACGTTCTAATCTTAGTGTCGATCAATTATCACAGGCTTTAGAATTAACTAATGATGACGATACGACGCAAGAAGAACAAAAACTTTTACAAGGTATCGTATCGTTTGGAAATACAGATACTAAACAAGTGATGCGACCACGTATGGACTTGTTTGCCCTAAATATAGAAACACCTTATGAAACCATTATAAGTGAAATTATAGACAATGGTTACTCTCGAATTCCGATTTACCAAGAAAGTATAGACACTATTATAGGTGTCCTCTACGTAAAAGATCTACTGCCACATCTTAATAAAAAGACATTTGATTGGACCACAATTTTACGTGCCCCTTTCTTTGTACCCGAAAACAAGAAACTAGATGATCTTATGGTAGAATTTCAAACTAAAAAAGTACATTTAGCGGTTGTTGTTGATGAATATGGAGGTACTTCTGGACTGGTATCATTAGAAGATATTATTGAAGAGATTGTAGGAGACATTAGTGACGAATATGACGACGATGACCTAATTTATACAAAATTAGATAGTCATAACTTCAGTTTTGAAGGCAAGACACCTTTAAAAGACGTCTATAAAATAGTTGATATTGATGAAGATATCGAATATTTTGAAGCTAAAAAAGGAGAAGCAGAAACACTCGCTGGTTTTGTTTTAGAAATCTCAGGTGGATTTCCTAGAATTGGAAGTAAAATAAACTTCAAAAATTACGTTTTTACCGTAGAAGCTTTAGAGCGTAAACGCATAAAACAAATAAAATTAACTTTATTAGATTCGTAGATTTCCTCTACCGATGAAAATTTAAAAAGATGCTCACTGTAGTGGGCAATACATATGAAAAAATTAGTTTTACCCTTATTAAGCCTATTAATATTAGGATGTGGAAACAACACTTTACCTAAGCCTAAAGGATATCTAAGATTAGAATACCCTAATGCGACCTATGAAAAAGCGATTGTTCCATTGCCATTTTCTTTTGACAAAAACAAACTAGCAGACCCAATTAAAACGGTAAAATTTTCAGGTAACACCAATGGTATAGATATTAAATATAGTTCACTTAAAGCGACTATTTACCTTACATATAAAGCGGTTAAAAATGATAATATTGATAGCTTATTGAGAGATGCTCAAAACCTTACGCAAAAACATACCATTAAAGCCGATGAGATTTCTCAAAAAGAGTTTTTACGGCCAGATGATAAGGTGTATGGTATGCTATATGAAATTGGTGGTAATGCGGCATCACAATCTCAATTTTATGTAACAGACAGCACAAAGCACTTTTTAAGTGGCTCTTTATATTTTTATGCAAAACCTAATTACGATTCTATTTATCCTGCTTCAGAATATTTGAAGAAGGATATAAAGCGTATTATGGAAAGTGTAAAATGGAAGGAATGATTAGACTACAACAAAAAAAAGCCCGCAATAGCGGGCTTTTTTTAACTGACTCTATTTTTATTAAAAATTAAATCTAATACTTGCATTCCAAGTTCTACCAAAACCTAAATACACTTGATTTTCTGTACTTATACCTTCCCATGTTTCATCCCCAGTTTCAGCAAATATATTAGTTTCAGACTGTTCTATATACAATTTATCAAAAACATTATTCATGTTAAATCTAAACTGAACAGAATTAGCTTTGTCCTTTCCAACCTTCATTTTGTATGAAAGCCCCAAGTCTAAAGTTTCATAACTTGGCAATTCAAGAGATCCTCTATTATTATCTGTTTCAAATTCTGATGAACTCAAATCTACATTAGCATAAAGATTGTCATAATAATTAAAAGCCGCATCCACAGATAGACCTTCTAAGATGGTATAAGCTCCATTAACACCTGCTGTAAATTGTGCTGCATTACCAACCTTAACACCATCCATATAAGCGACGTCTCCAGAACTTAATAGAATATCATCTTCGTCAAATGAACGTGTTTCTACGTTTCCGTCGTATTCCCAATTACCTATAGAAACAAAACCATTTAAGTTAAAATTATGGAATGGTTTTGAGAACACCTCAAGTTCAATACCTTGATGAACTTGTTTTATACCACTAGACTGTGTGAATACATCTGCTTCACCGTTATCATCAGTATCAGATGCAGAAGACAAAATTCTATTATCCCAAATAGTGTGGTATACATTTAAATTTGCCGAAAAATACTGACTTTTAAATTTATATCCTGCTTCTAGACCTGTAATTTCCTGATTTTCATCGCCATAAGGATTTAACTCATTAGAAGATCTAATGTTAGTAAATAAATCATCATGGTAAGGTTGTCTTGAATAATAACCAGCATTAACAAAGACAATGTTATCATCGTTAATATTATATGCTCCACCAGCTTTTATATTATAACCAAAGTTATTGATTTCTTCAGCCTCTTCAGCTTCTGTATAATTCCAGTAATCCGTTTTTAAGTGCGATTGGTTTGAGATTGCTCCTTGGAAAAATGCAGACAAATTATCATTTGAATATTCAAACTGACCAAAAGCACCAAGGTAATTTATATTTTCTTCATAGTCATAGCCAAATCTTTGGTCTCTATCAGTAGTAGAAAATAGGTTTGTCCAAGGATTAAATCCAGCTGCTTCACTTAAAATATATGTTCCACCATAGTTACTTGTTACACTTGGCGTTGCCCCTAATAATTCAGTAGCGGTTCTATAATGAATACCATTATAAAATCTTCCATCAAAACCAACATTAAAACTCATATTATCGTTCAATTGGTGCTCAAAATTTGAAACCACACCAAACCAGTTGTGAGAGTTTATTGAAGATTTCACAAAGTTATCGGCATCAGGGTTAGCTATGTTATTCGCTTCAATGGCATCATAATCAATTTTATCATTACCCGTTCTGAAAGAATAGAATGAGCTCCCTTCTGGGTAAGCAAATCCTCCACGTCCGAAAGAAGCGTAAGCCACTGTTGACAATGTAGATTTTTCACTGATATCCCAATCCCAACTTAAGTTAATTACAGGCTTGTGATAGTAATTTCTTCCTCCTGCATACTCTTCGCCGTTGTAATATCCCCACCAATCACTATATCTTCTACCGTTCTCTAAGTAATCACTTAATCTATTTCCTCCAGCAGCACCATGCCATTGAGGAGCTCCAGTAACCAAAAAGTTAAATAAGTGATTATCGTTAAGTTTGTAACCAAATGACAAAAAGTATGTTTGTCCTTGTCCTTTGGCTCCTTGCATGTAACCATCACCTTGCCAATGTCCAAGCATTGCAGAAACCGCCAATCCATTCTCCATCAATCCTGTAGAATAATAGCCTGTAGTCTTTATATAATTGTCATTACCAACCATACTTTGAAAAAAACCACCTTGTTTTTTATCTATGGTTTTTGTAACAAGATTAACAGTACCACCTACTGAAGAAATGGCTAATTTAGATGACCCTAAACCACGTTGCACCTGTACGGCATTTGCTATATCCAAAACACCAGACCAGTTAGACCAGTACATCTTACCATCTTCCATACCATTAATTGGCTGCCCGTTTAAAAGGAAAGCTGTGTTTGTTTGGTCAAAACCACGTAAAAACATAGAACCATCTCCGAAACCTCCACCTTTTACGTTTTGAACAGAAGGGGTAGATTTTAAAATTTCAGGTAAATCCCAATTTCCAGCCTTTTCTTGTATTTCACTAGCTTTAATGGTTGATACTGCAACTGGAGTTTTTCTATCTTCTGCTAAGTCAATAATTCCACCTCCTATAATTACTACTTCATCTAAACTGTTATCTGGAGATAATGTTATTTCTCCAACATCAGTACTTCCATTAAATGGAATTGTAACAGAACCATAACCTACGTAAGAAATTACAATTTCTCCAGATTGTACATTTGCAGTAATAGAAAAAGTTCCTTCAAAATCAGTTATAACCCCTGTAGTAGTTCCTTTTACTAATACATTTGCTCCTGGTAAAGGAGAGTTCATTTCACTATCAATTACTTTTCCTTTGATAGTTGTTTGAGCATACGTGATTGTACTAAACAGAGTAAGTACAACAACACATAAAATTTGATTAAATTTTTTCATATAAAATTTAAGTTAATTGGTTTTTTATCAGCGCAAAATTACACAGCTCTTACAGCTGTTAGATTAACTTAACGTTAACAATTAAGTCCAACTAAGATAAATATATATTTAACAGTTTTTATGCATGCATAGTTAATTTTATTAAAATCTTTTAACAGTTTTTAAAAGTTTTTCTTATAAAATGACAATAGATTTTGTGTAGATCCATCATGCAATGCACTCTTGGCGTCATTATTAAGTTCGTTTAAAATGGATTTTGCTAACTGCTTACCGAGCTCTACTCCAAATTGATCGTAACTAAAAATGTTCCAAATAATACCTTGTACAAAGATTTTATGTTCATACATGGCAATTAATTTCCCTAAACTTTCAGGTGTTAACTTCTGAATTAGTAATGAAGTTGTAGGCTTGTTTCCTTCAAATACTTTAAAAGGCAACAGCTTAGAAATCGCATCTTCTCCGAGTGATTGTGATTTTAATTCCGAGAGCACTTCAGCTTCGGTTTTACCATTCATTAAGGCTTCGGTTTGCGCAAAGTAATTAGACATTAATTTATTATGATGATCTTTATTACCATGTAAAGATTCTACATAACCAATAAAATCGGTTGGAATAAGTTTTGTTCCTTGATGAATTAATTGAAAGAACGCATGTTGCGAATTGGTTCCTGGTTCTCCCCAAATCAATGTTCCGGTTTGGTAGTTTACCGGCTTACCGTCTCTATCTACACTTTTACCATTACTTTCCATAATACCTTGTTGAAGGTAGGTTGCAAATTGATTTAAGTATTGCGTATATGGAATTATAGCTTCACTTTCAGCTTTAAAAAAATTATTATACCAAATAGTTAATAAAGCCGATATTACAGGAATATTAGCATTAAAGTCTGCGGTTTTAAAATGCTCATCCATTTTATGAGCACCGTCTAGAAGACTTTCAAAATGCGTATAACCTACAGCTAAACTAATAGATAAACCAACAGCACTCCATAATGAAAAACGACCACCAACCCAATCTTTCATTGGGAAGATATTCTCCTCATCTATACCAAAGTTTTTTACACTTTCAATATTGGTTGAAACCGCCACAAAGTGTTTAGAAACCGCTTCTTTTGGTTGCGATTCTAAAAACCATGCTCTTATAGAATTCGCATTAGATAAGGTTTCTTGAGTGGTAAAAGTTTTAGATACTACTACGAATAATGTAGTCTCTGGATTTAAGGTTTTTATGATTTCTTGATAATGATCTCCATCAACATTACTTACAAAATGCGTATTAAGATGATTTTTATAATACTGAAGCGAATCTACAATCATTGCTGGCCCTAAATCAGAACCACCAATACCTATATTTACAACATCTGTAATTGCTTTACCCGTATAACCTGTATGTTCTCCACGTACTACAGAATTAGTAAATTTTTCAATTTTAGCTTTCACCTCGTGTACACCTGGAATCACATTTTCCCCATCAACAAATACCGAAGCATCTTTAGGCGCTCTTAAAGCTGTGTGTAAAACAGCTCGGCCTTCAGTAGCATTAATTATATCACCTTTAAAATATTTTGAAATAGCATCTTTTAAATCGAGTTCATTTGCTAATTCAACTAATAAATCAACTGTTTCTGTTGTGATTCTATTTTTAGAAAAATCAACATAAAAATCCTCCCATTGTACAGTAAGGTCATTTGCTCTTGAAGCATCTGATTTAAATAAATCTTTTAAATGTTGAGATTTAATGGTTTCAAAATGTGCTTGTAATTTTTCCCAAGCGTTCGTGGTTGTAGGGTTGGTTGCTTTTAATGCCATTACTGTATATCTGTATTTAAATCTTCAGTTATTGTATTTTCTGGTTGAATAGGGTCTGCATCTAAGAAAAAGATATTATCTAGGCGCTGTTTAATCGGTTTAATTTCCTTTAAAAATTTAGTTTTCAAACTATCTGAAATTGGTTCGGCTTCGGGTAATTTTTGTTTAAATGGATCTACTTGTTTACCATTTTTCCAAAAGCGATAGCAGACATGTGGACCACCTGTGTTTCCTGTCATTCCTACCCAACCAATGACATCTCCTTGTTTTACATATTCTCCTTTTTTTACATTTTGCCTTTGCATATGTAAATATTGGGTACTATATGTTGCATTATGCCTTATCTTAACAAATTTACCGTTGCCACCACGTCTAGTAGACTCCACAACTGTACCGTTAGCTGTTGCCATTATCGGTGTTCCTATGGGTGCAGCAAAATCAGTACCTTTATGCGGACGTACTTTATAACCATAAACAGCGATACGACGTTTTAAATTGTAGCGCGATGAAATTCTACTAAATTTAACTGGAGCTTTTAAAAAGGCACGTCTAAGATTTTTTGCGTCTTCATTAAAATAATCTACAATGCCTTTTATTGAATCCGTTTCAAACTGAAAGGCGTATAAAGAATCACCATTATGTTCAAAATAGGCTGCTTTTACATTGTGAACTCCGGCATAAATTGTGTCATCAATATATTTATCGGTATATATAACTTTAAAACGGTCTCCCTTCTGCAGACGTCTAAAATCAATAGTCCAAGCATAGATATCATCTGCCATTTTATGGGCTAGCTTCTGACTTAGGCCTTTTTCTTCAAGGGTATTAGAGATACTACTTTCAATAATTCCAGTAGCTGTTTTTTCAACATATTTAATTGGTTTTCTATCAGTATAGGCATGGATAGAATCCTTTAACCCAATAACCACATATTCTTCTTGTGAGTTTTGATAAATAAAGGTATTTGGACTAGGAAGACTATCGTTTTGAGAGTCTTTTGCGTATAATAAGGTATATGGTTTCCCTGGGTGTAATTTTGTAATATCGAAGGTGTCTTTTGTAGCTTCAGCAATCTCAAAAATAGCAGGATATCCAATATTGTTGCGTTGCAAAATTTCACCAAAACTATCACCAGATTGGATGGTATCTCGTTTTACGATATAGTCGTTAATATCAAAGCCAAATTCTATTTTCTTTTCTTCTTGAACAATTTCAGCATCACCTTTGTTAAATCCTGCCTCAGCTGATTTATCTTCTTTACAAGTATATAAACTTACTGCAATGACAGCAATTGTTATAATTCGTTTTAATGGCATTAATTAAGCTAATTATAAATTATTTCCCCAGTTTTCTAATTCTTCTGCACTCCATAATTCCGGAAAGAAAATACGTTTCTGGTATTTAGGATGCATATATTTTTTCCAGTTACTTCCTCCTGTGGCTTCACCGTCTCCAATACCACTATCGATATAATGTTTGGCTGCATTGTAATGTGCCATTACCCAACTGACATTAACGGTATAATCGTAATGACGCATCGCCTTTATAAGCTCTTCGTTTTTTTGGTCTTTTTCAGGAAGCTCTTTAAAACGCGTCCATAGATTTTTGGTATTATACATTTCCATAAATCGTAAAAACTCGTCTTTATAACGTTTTTCAAAATTAATTAAAAGTGTCGATTTTTTTCCTGTTTTATGGTCTTTTCCTGCAGCTTGCCAATATAAATGTTCAAAAGCATGTGTAAATGGAGTATTTCGGTCAATATCTTTTCTAAACCTATAGTCAATGAGATTGATCAGTTCTGTGGACGCAAACTCAATAAGTCTGTATTGGGCACTTTGAAAACCACTTGCTGGAGTTAAGGTATATCTAAATTTCATGTATTGTTCTACATCCATACCCTCTCTCATAATATTGAAAGACGTAGACAACATATCAAAGTAACGACTAATACGCATTAATTTACTTTCAAAAAATGTAACTTCTAAATCTTCTTTTTCGGCGACTTGAGCAATTTCCCAAAGAATCATTTTAAAAAGCAATTCGTTAATTTGATGATAGGCAATAAACACCATTTCATCAGGAAGTGTAGTACGCTGAATTTGAAGATTTAACAGTGCATCTGTTTGTATATAATCCCAATACGTAATGGGTTTACTATACAATAAACCGTATAAATGGTCGTCGGTGTCTTGGTCTATTTTTTGATACTTCTCTTCAAGCGCTTTTACGATTTCATCGTAGTTAGGTTGGTCTGACATCATTAATCCTAAAATTCTATTTTAAAAGAGTGTTTTAAACCTTTAAATTCAATAAGGTCAGCACGTAGAGAGCCTACAGCTAAATCTGCTTTAATTTTTAAAGGAATTTTATTTTTATCGGCACTCACCCAAAGGGTTAAACTTTCTTCTTCTTTAAATACACGACCAGCCATTACGTAAGGTCTAAACTTGAGTGTTTTCACTTTTAGTTTAGTACCGTTAACATCGACTTTTATCGTTTCTTTTCCTAGATACTTAAGTTTAAAACCATAGTTTTCTTCATCAAAGAACATATTAGTTTTAATCTCATCACCAACATTTAAAGATTCTGCATCAATATTATTCCTTAGATAATAATACATTGACACCATATCTTGAACATCTTTTTCAGTGGTGATTTTTTTAGTTTTCTTGTGTTTTTTATTATGAACTTCAGCAGTTTTATTCTGATGGTCAAATTTAATTTCTATGTCTTTAGTATGACCTCCTTCATTTATCTTTCTAATAAATTTGTATGGAGCTCCTGTTTCTTTGTCAAAATAACTTTCATAACGGTCTTTTACTTTAAAAAACCACTTAATAGCACCTGTTGTCCACCCTTTACCAACAACATGGTAAACTGGCTTTCCGTCTAGTTTCTTTTCATTAACAGAAAGTGTTGCATTTCCAGCTTTTAAAAAGCCACTATAACTCATCTCAAACTTAAACCATTCACCGTCCTGAAAGGCAGATTCTTGATCCACACTAGAAGTTTGAAATCCTACAAAGAATAATATTATTGTAAATAAATGTTTCATAATCTCGAGTTTGTAAATATAAATAATGTAACGCATTTTTTACGTTACAATTACCTTAAATACAATTACTATTCCAAATGTATAAAATCTTTGAAACACCTATGAGTAACATCGTGGGCTCTACTCTGAAAATTATTTAGATACAAGCTTATATACACCTGTAAGTTTTGTCCTTCTACAAACAGATATACATTAGAAGAAATGCTAAAGCCTATATAGCAAAAGAAAAGCGCGTTTATTAAAGATAAATAAACGCGCTTTTGGGATTTTTAAAGGGTGCCTCGCTTTTCTTGCTCTCGCTCTATAGATTCAAACAAAGCTTTAAAGTTACCAGCTCCAAAACCACGAGCTCCCATTCTCTGAATAATCTCAAAAAACAAGGTTGGTCGGTCTTCAACAGGCTTTGTAAATATTTGAAGTAAATAGCCTTCTTCATCAGCATCGATCATAATACCTAAACCTTTTAAGGTTTCAATATCTTCTCTAAGTGCATGACTATGCTCTTCTAATCTCCCAGGTACTGCTCTGTAATATTCTTCTGGTGGAGTTGATAAAAACTCAACACCTCTAGATTTTAATTGGGATACGGTTGTAATGATATCATCTGTTGCTACTGCAATATGCTGCACACCTGCACCTTCGTAAAAATCTAAATATTCTTCAATTTGCGATTTTTTAGCCGCCTCAGCAGGCTCGTTAATTGGGAATTTAATTCGTCCATTTCCATTACTCATTACTTTACTCATTAAAGCTGAATATTCCGTATGGATTTGTTTGTCATCAAAGGATAAGAAATTTACAAAGCCCATCACATCTTCGTACCATTTTACCCACGTATTCATTTCTCCCCAACCTACATTACCAACCATGTGGTCTATATACTTTAATCCTGTTGGTTCTGGATTGTAATCACTTTTCCACTCTACGAAGCCTGGCATAAATGTTCCTGAATAGTTTTTACGTTCTACAAACATATGTACAGTTTCACCATAAGTGTAAATTCCTGCTTGTACCACTTCACCATGCTCATCTTGCTCAACTGTTGGCTCCATGTATGATTTAGCACCACGCTTAGTCGTTTCTTCGTAAGATTTACGTGCATCATCTACCCATAACGCTACCACCTTAACACCATCTCCATGTTGCACTATATGGTTATTAATTTCAGATTTACTATTTAGAGGAGTGGTAAGTACTAACCGTATTTTATCTTGTTTTAGCACGTAACTTACAGAATCCTTTGCACCCGTTTCTAGACCTTTATACGCATAGGATTGAAACCCAAATGCTGTTTTATAAAAGTGCGCAGCTTGTTTGGCGTTACCTACATAAAATTCCACATAATCTGTTCCTAAAAGCGGAAGGAAGTCTTGTGCTCCATCAAAAATTTTTTCTAAACCGTAATTTACGTTTTCTACTTCTTTTGCCATAATGTTTATTTAGAATCGAGATATTAGAAAAAAGAGAAACAACTCTTATCGCTTATTTTAAAGATCATAGTCATCTTTAAAATTCTTCCAAATATTCTTCGATTTTTATTAGTTGTAATTGTGTTATATACTTTCTTTTAAATATTATATGTCTATTGTATTGAATCTAGATTAACAGAATCAACTTCCTGCTCAATAATATAGGTATCTTCGTCCCAGTTATCTGAATTCTCAGTTTCAATAGTGGTTTCATATTCTGACTCGTAATAGTAATCGTCTTCAAAATCTCCGTTCTCTATACCATCTAAAATAGCTGTGGACATTAATGTGCCGTAAAAAGCAAGCATTCCTAATGCCAACAACAATACAAGTCCATTTAGAACAACAGCTATAATGTTAATAATCCTTGCTGTATTAACATTACTGCGTGTTTGAACATTATAGGCCTCCGGATTCTCGCCATACTCTCGTAGACTTTTATTTGCTGAAATGAGTCCAATAATAGCCAAAATTAAAGGCACAATTGCGGTTATACCATAACAGCAACAGCCTGCAATACCAATAACCAATGCTAATACCCCTAAAATAAGTGAAAGCGGATCTGCAGGTAATTTATTTTGATTCATTTATAATTATTTTCCTATTAATTAATGTTCTAACCACGATTTAAAGTAATCTTCGTCCGCAATTTTTAAAGCCTCTTCAGTTACTTTTAAAGGCTTAAAGGTATCTACCATAACCGCTAATTCTTCGGTTTTAGTCTTCCCTATACTTTTTTCCATGGTTCCAGGATGTGGTCCATGCGGAATACCTGCAGGATGCAACGAAATATGGCCAGCTGCAATATCATTCCGACTCATAAAATCCCCATCCACGTAATACAACACCTCATCACTATCTATGTTACTATGATTGTATGGTGCAGGTACCGCAATTGGATGATAATCGTACAAACGTGGTACAAAACTACACACCACAAAAGCATCCGTTTCAAATGTTTGGTGTACTGGAGGTGGCTGATGCACTCTGCCTGTAATCGGTTCAAAATCGTGAATAGAAAAGGCATACGGATAATTATAGCCATCGTAACCTACCACATCAAAAGGATGCGAGGCATAGACCATATCAAAAATGTCGTCGTTCTTTTTTATTTTGATTAAAAACTCACCAGACTCATTATAAGTTTCTAGTTCTTGCGGTTGACGCAAATCGCGCTCACAGAATGGTGAATGCTCTAATAATTGTCCGAAATAATTACGGTAACGTTTTGGCGTGTAAATTGGTCGTCTAGATTCTACAATGAATAAGCGATTGTCTTCGGTATCAAAATCGAGTTTATAAATAACACCTCTTGGCACTAAAAGATAATCACCGTATTTAAAATCTAAATTTCCGAGATGCGTTCTTAATTTTCCGGTGCCTTTGTGAATAAAAATTAACTCATCGGCATCTGTGTTTTTGTAGAAATAATCTTCAGTTGATTGTTTTGGCGCGGCTAATATGATGTTACAATCGCTATTGGTGAGGACTATTTTACGACTGTCTAAATAATCGTTTTCTGGTGGCACTTGAAACCCTCTGAACCGATACGATTGCATGTTGTTTTCCTTAGCAATTTTTGGCGCAACATTGTATTGTTTTTTTATGTCCTTGACTTGTGTTGGGCGTTGCTCATGGTAACTGTTGGTGGACATTCCGTCGAAACCAATAGTGCCAAATAATTGCTCGTAATAGAAATCGCCATTTGGTTTTTTAAATTGCGTGTGGCGTTTTGGTGGAATTTTCCCTAATTTATGATAGAATGGCATGTTTTTGAATGGTTTTAAATATTACAAAGACCTTTCGACTGCGCTCAAGGTGATACTTTATTTACAACTTTAAAGGTACAAAATTTGTAGAGACTCCTGCCTTCGCAGGAATAAGGCGTATTTATTCTGGATTCCTTTTAATAAGGAAATGAAGATGCAATTTTATGTTGGCCCAGAATGGTGTCATGTATTTAAAACTATTGCTTTTTATGGTCACATGCTGTTCGCGCTAAGAACATACCCTGAACTAGAAAATTTTCTTGCGCTCGGGTCATTATGTTACAAATATCAATAATTTTTTGTTATTTTTAAAGGATTAGAAAAATCATTTAAAATGAAATTACGTATCGCTTTAATTTTTGTGCTTTTACTAAGTATATTTTGTTCTGCTCAAACTTTAGAGTATAAAACAGTTGACTTTAGTTCTTCTGAATTTTTAAATACGGAATTTACTGCTTTTGAATTCACAACAATTGTAACTCCATTAACCTTTGAATTTCAACAAAACGATGCTAAGTTTACTATGTTAGAAGGTGACACTGATTTTGAAATTAATTCTGAGATATTTAATTCAAAAGTATTTTCTAATTTGAACCTATTTGAAAACAACTACCAAAATGATTTCAATTATTTGAGAGGTTGTGGTCCTTTAAAAGATGGTTTGACTCACACAGTTAGTGGCAGTGATGTTATGATTTCAAGAGCTGTAGATTATGCGGTTAATGATTATCTTAAATCTCTAATATTTAACGATTAATTTCATTCCTAATATCACAGCAACGCACTCAAATACAAAAACTTAGTGTTAAAATCCAAACGCAAAACTGTTAAAGTTTTAAATATTTTAAAGTTGCAATTACGGTTTTTCCGCAGTTAACATTTAAAGCGTTTTTAATTAGGTGCTTTCCATTTTTTTTAGATTTACAGAGTTGAAAGCATTATATAGAGTAATGTAGAAGTCACTCTTAGGAATGTGGACGACAAAAAAATGTTAACATTATAGCTTGCGCAAGCTTTTTTTATTTTTATCCCTGAGAATTAAAATTAATAGCGCAAAAAAAGACTTCTAACACAAATGACTTCTACTTCTCATTCCCTTAATGAGAAAACAATTGACTTCTAATTAAAAGACTTCTATTCCCTAAATTTTAGGGAGACATTATTTATTAACCAACCTATCTTATAAAATGTGATAGGTTTAAAATCTTAAATTATGAAGAATATCTTTCTCACATTATTTTTAGCTTTTAGTTTTATTAGTGCTGATAGCCCCATTAATATTGATAACTCTGAAGAAACTTCAGAATGTGAGTGTAAAACTGAGGACACTCCCGATTCTTGGTGTCGTGGTGTTGCTAATCGTGCTGTTTATGATTATTTTCAGGCTAATCCAAATGCAAGCCATGAAGATGCATGGAATTATGAAGTAGCAATTTATTCACTATGCAGATTCTTTGAGGATCAATATCAGATTGGAAATAACTAATTAAAATAGAGTGGGTTAAACGACCTGCTCTATTTATTTAAATTAAAATTATGAGTAGGCTTAATATTATTTTTCTTTTCGCTTTTCTAGTTACTATGAATTCATGGGCGCAAAATAATCACAATTATAAAGTAACATATCAAACAAAAATCATAAAACCACAAAAGAAAAATAACACTAAAGAAGACAAGACCATAAGTGCTGAAGAAAAAGCAGCTAACAGGTATAAGGAAATTATTTTCAACGATTATTTATATTCTATGGTCGCCATTTCAGAACTAAAAATCATAGAGAATCAATCTACTTATAAAACCAGAAAGACTTTAGATGAAGATGAAATAAAAGCTAGTGTTCGAAATTTCTTCAATTCAATAACAAAAAACTCGGGCGAATATTACTATAATCTAAAAACTAATGAAGAATTATTAGCGAAAAACACTTTCGGTAAAGACTTTTTAATTTTTAATCAAAGGAATTCAATAAGTTGGACTATTACCAAAGATAAAAAAACTATTTGCAACTTTATTTGTTACAAAGCCACTGCTACTTTAAAAGTTAAAAATGCGGTTAATAAAGGTGCAAAAAAAAAGGTAACAGTGTGGTTCACACAATCAATACCTGTAAGTTTTGGTCCTTTTGACTATAGTGGATTACCTGGTTTGATTCTTGAAGTTAATGTAACTTCTAATTATGGTAGCATTTTAACTACTGCAAATAAAGTTGATTTAAATGTTAAAGAGCTAAAAATAAAAGCACCCACTAAGGGCAAGAAAGTAAGTTTAGAAGAATATGAAAAGATAAGCCGTAATTTACTAAAAAAGGGTTCTTATTTAAATTAAAAATATAATTGAAGTTTACTTTTTTACTCATTGTAGCTATTTTATTTTGGCATTGTTCTTATTCTCAACAAGTCTAAATCTCTGGCAAAGTAACCGACACCATGCAAAACCCATTACCATACGCCAACATCCTCGCCACCCCAACAGCAGACGACCAAGACGTAAAATTTGCCATCACAGCAAACGATGGCAGCTACAAATTAGAAATAGCAAAAAAGTAAACTTCAATTACATTTTAAACACAACAATAACCCATTCGAATACAAAAACTTAGCACTAAAACCCAAACTCAAAACTGTTAAAGTTTTAATTATTTTATAGTTTCAATTACGGTTTTTCCGCAGTTAACATATCTTTAACATTTAGAGTGTTTTTAACTAGGTGGTTTCCATTTTTTTTTTTAGATTTACAATGTTGAAAGCATTATATAGAGTTATGTAAGAAGTCGCTCTTAAGAATGTGGACAACAAAAATGTTAACATTATAGCTTGTGCAAGCTTTTTTATTTTTTATCCCTGAGAATTAAAATTAATAGCACAAAAAAAAAGACTTCTAACAAAAATGACTTCTACTTCTCATTCCCTTAATGAGAAAACAAATGACTTCTAAATTTAAAAGACTTCTATTCCCTAAATTTTAGGGAGACATTAGTTATTAACCAACCTATCTTAAAAAATGTGATGGGTTTAAAATCTTAAATTATGAAGAAAAAAGTATTTAGCCTAATGGCTGTGGTGGTGTTTGTCGGTAGCTCAATTAATTTGAATGCTCATCAAAATGTAATAGCTCAAGAAGATAGTGCCTCTTGTTTTGAACAAGCTCACTATTTTGCGGATTGGATTGGGAGTATGTTTGAAATGAACGCTTTGGATAGATTAGAACTTATATTAGATTATACTGAACAATGCGAAAATCAAAACTGATTTGAACTTTAATTACAATTTTAAATGACAAAATACCTCATATTAGCTTTTTTTATTCCTTTATTTTCGCTTGGACAATCGAATCTTAAAGTTACTTACAAATCAAGTATATCTATTAATCTCGATACGCTCAAAGGACCTTCAGATTTTAAAAAGTCATTTGAAAAAGCGATCAACAAATGTGAATTATTAGATTTCAATTTATCGATTAATAGTAAAGACAATATTTCCGTTTTTAACAGAAATGATTTAGTAGATTCATCAATCACTAAATTAGACTTAAACATTATTAGTCTAATTATTGATTCAGATGGAAAATTTTTTACTTCTAAAGGCAAATTGATACATGATTACTATCTCATTGATAAAAATTTAAAAGTAGAAATAGAAGACAAAATTAATTGGTCTCTAGTCAACGAGAAGAAAAGTATTGGTAATTACGAATGCCTAAAAGCTGTAGGTAAAGTACACTATGGAAAACACAAAGGAGAAACGATTGAAGCTTGGTATGCACCGTCAATACCTTTATCTTTTGGTCCAAAAATGTACTATGGATTACCTGGCTTAATACTCGAAATTAAGGAGAAAAACAATATTATTTATGCAGATAAAATTGAATTTTTGAATAAAGATATTAGAATTAGAACTCCTAAAAGAGATCAACTTATTTCTGAGAAAAAAGCTGACAGTATTTTAGTTATAATGAATAAAAAAGCTAAGAATTATTTTAAACATTGATGAAAGCAAAGTTTCCAATAATAAAAATCCTGCTATTAATAGCAGGATTTTCTTGTTTTGCTAATGCCCAACAAAGCAAAGTTTTTGGCAAAGTAACCGACTCCCTTAAAAATCACTTACCATACGCCAATATCTTAGCAATACCCCAAGCAGAAGACCAAGAAATAAAATTCGCAATCACTGAAAAAGACGGCAGTTACAAACTAAGCTTAACAAAAAACCAAACCTACGAGCTTACAGTAAGTTATCTAGGCTACAAACCACGAAAACATACCATAACAACAGCAGACCAAGACATTATTAAAAACTTTATCCTCAAAGAAAACCCAGACCAACTAGATGAGGTTAACATAAAATACACACCACCAATTACTTTAAAAAAAGATACCATAACTTATGATGTTACCAAGTTTGTAACAGGTGAGGAACGCAAACTACGCGATGCCTTAAAAAAATTACCTGGAGTAGAAGTGGATAGAGAAGGTAATGTTACTGTACAAGGTAAAAAAGTAACTAAGGTCTTAGTAGAAAACAAAACCTTTTTTACAGGTAATAGTAAACTCGCTGTAAACAATATACCAGCAGATGCCGTAGAAAAAGTAGAAGTTTTAGATAACTACAATGAGGTTGCTATGCTCAAAGGCTTACAAGACTCTGAGGATATGGCAATGAATATTTTATTAAAAGAAGACAAAAAGAAATTTGTGTTTGGAGATATAGAAGTTGGCGCAGGTATTAAAGAGCGTTACCTATTACATCCTAATCTTTTTTATTACAGCCCAAAAACCAATATTAATTTTATTGGAGACCTTAATAACCAAGGCATTAAGAGTTTTAGTTTTCAAGATTACTTGGAGTTTGAAGGTGGTTTTGGTAAACTGCTAGATGATGCAAGCAGTTATTTTAGTCTCTTTAATAGTGATTTTGCACAATACCTCAATAACCAGGATTTTACAGATAACATCAATCAGTTTGGTGCCTTAAATATTAGGCAATCGGTTTCTAAACATACAGATATTAGTGGGTATTTAATTACCTCTAACTCTAAAACCCAAACTGCAAGCAATACGTTGAATGCTTACCAAGATAGTGCAGACCCATTTACGGAACATAGAACGGTTACAAATGACCTCAACAACTTTTTTACCATAGGCAAGGTCACCGTTGACTACGAGCCAACTTATAAAGAAGATTTTGCTTATAACGCTTTTGTAAAAGTGACCAATAATAATAGTCATGGTTTTGTAAATACAATTAACCCAGACCAAAATAATAGTATTACGACAGTAACCGATGTTGCAGCACTTAATCTAAAACAAAATATTACCTACAGTCGTAAATTGTCTAAAGCTCATACAGCCACTTTAGAAGCGACTTATAATTTTCAGAATGATAAACCTATTACCGAATGGCTCACTAATCAACAGATTTTACAAGGTTTAATTCCTTTGGAAGATGCCGATGTGTATAATATTCTTCAAACTAAAACATCAACGTCGCATAATTTTAATGCCATTATAAAAGACTATTGGGTAATTAATAATTTTAACCACCTCTATACAAGTGTTGGCATTAACACCTCTTTTAATGATTTCTACAATGAAGATGTACAATTGCTGAGTGATGGCAGTATTAATAATTTTAGTTCGGCTGGTTTTGGTAATGATTTTGGATATAGTTTTATAGATTCGTATTTGGGATTAGAGTATAAATTTCAAATTGGCATTGCTACGTTTAAACCTGCTGTGTTTTATCATGGGTATTTATGGAGAACACAACAGTTTGAAGCTGCTGAAACGTTTTCTAAAAATTTGTTATTACCGCAAGTCACCACTAAAGTAGAATTTAATAATAGCGAGAAACTCAATTTTAAATACAAACTGAATGCTCGTTTTCCTGGCATTAATCAATTGGCTAATAATTTTGTGTTGTCTAACTTTAATAGTGTTTACAAAGGCAACAATCAGTTAGAAAACCAATTGTACCATTCTGCAACCTTGAGCTATTATAAATTTAGTTTGTTTAAAAATTTAAACCTCAACTTCAATACCAGTTTTAATAAACGTATAGAAAGTATAAAAACGGTTTCGGAACTTAATGGTATAGAATCCTTTAATACAACAATTATGTTTGACCAACCAGAACATAATTGGATGCTTAGTGGCCGTGTTTCAAAAAAAATTAATAAAATCCGTTACAACTTGAGTAGTCGTTTTAGTTATAATGATGTCTATCAAATTTTGAATAACGACACTAATCTTAATGTTTCAAAATCTATTTCTTCAACGATTGGAGTGGAAACTTCATTTAAAAATCACCCTAATTTAGAAATTAACTATACTAAAGATTTTAATAATTATAAAGCTTTAAATAACATCTCTAAATTTGAAAATGACCAATTAGAAGTGATTTTAGAATACGATTTTTTAAAGGATTTTATCCTTAAAGCAGATTACACCTTTGATAATTACACTAATAAAAGTCTAGGTACAAAAACCACTTTTGATACCGCAAATGCGTCGTTATTCTACCAAAAAGAAGATAGTCCTTGGGGATTTGAAGTAAATGCTACTAATCTTTTTGATACGCGTTTTAAACAACAGAATTCCTTTAATGCTTTTGTAATTAGTGATAGC
>Ga0193951_1000040_pt1 | contig 48913 bp, 47 predicted proteins | sample BB_2_MG_FD_140370 | JGI IMG/M metagenome (GOLD analysis project Ga0193951, IMG submission 140370) | Microbial mat bacterial communities from the Broadkill River, Lewes, Delaware, United States - BB_2_MG | ecosystem: Environmental > Aquatic > Freshwater > River > Microbial mats | place: USA...
CCTGTTGTAAATGCTTGTCTAACCAATGTAGAAAGATATCCTTTAACGGTAACTATTAGTGAGACACCAAGTGTTAATAATATGACTATTAGCCAATGTGAAGATGCTATAATGGATGGGATTTCTAATTTTAATCTTAATGAATATCGAGATGTCATAGTTAATGGTAGTTTAGATAATCTTGAAGTTCATTTTTTTGAAACCATGGCCTTGTCCATTCCAATAAATACTGACGATTATACCAATCTATATAATAATCAGACAGTGTATGCTCAAGTTACTAATACCTTAACAGGTTGTGTAGCTATTGCAGAGCTGCTTTTGTCTGTAAATACAAATGCCGTAAATAGTGCTGCAATATCAGTTTGCGATAATCTAGATGAGACAGGTTTGGTGAGCTTTGATTTATCATTGGCCGAAAGTCAAATTTTGAATACAGAGAGTGCTGATATTACAATTTTAGGTTACTACGCAACTCATAACGATGCCTTGCTTCAAGCGAATCAACTAACAACGAACTATACCAATACACAAGCATATGACCAAACGATTTTTGCAAGATTAGAACAAAGTGGTAGTTGTTATAGTATTGCGGAAGTCAACTTAAGTGTAGAGCGTTTGCCAAGTCTTCTTGAAGATGAGACGGTGTTTTATTGTACAAATACATTTCCGGATACTATTTCACTGACTGCTGGTGTTGTTGGTGATATTCCTAATAACTACTATTACAATTGGTCTACAGGAGAAACAACGATTAACATTGCGATTAATGAGCCTGGAAATTACACTGTAGAAGTTACCAAGCCTTTTGGCTGTTCAAATACTAGAACCATTACGGTTTTGCCTTCAAATACTGCAACTTTTGAAACTATTGATGTTACCGATTTGTCAGAGAACAATATTGTTTCTGTTAGTGTTTCAGGAGATGGGGATTATAAGTATGCTTTAGATAGTGAGAATGGCCCATATCAAGATTCTAATAGTTTTGAAAATGTGGCCTCAGGAATTCATACTGTATATGTTAAAGACCTTAAAGCCAATTGCGGAATTGTATCAACAGATATTTCTGTTTTAGGATTTCCAAAATTCTTTACACCAAATGGAGATACTGTAAATGATACTTGGCAGATTAAAGGATTCACTTCAGAATTTGAAATTATGGCTCGCATAGATATTTTTAATCGGTATGGGAAACGAGTTGGTACATTAAATAGAAATCAACCAAAATGGGAGGGGACTTATAATGGAAAATTATTACCTACGGATGATTATTGGTTTGTGGCAGAGTTTGCAGATGGCAGAATTATTAAAGGTCATTTGACGCTAAAACGGTAATTTTATCAAAATTTTAAGAAATTTCATACGATTTCTAGATTTCTTGCGTTTTTAAATCGGCTAACCATCAATCAACCAATCAATCACATGAAAAAACTAAGTTTAGTTTTTGCAATTTTACTTGCACTACAATCATTTTCTCAAGAAAAATCATTCGAAATTACAGGAACACTAAAAGCAGAAGATACAGAGTTGCCTTTAGAATCTGCAACAGTTTATTTAGAACGTGTAAAAGACAGTTCGGTAGTGACTTATACAATTACAGATAAAAATGGGAAATTTAAAATTGAAAATTCAACCTACGATAAAAGTTTAAATTTCTACGTGTCTTATGTAGGTTACAAAACGTATTTTAAGGAAATCGTAATAGATAAAGACAAGATAGATTTAGGTACTATAGTAATGCCTTTAGATAATCAATTAGGTGAAGTTTTAGTGAAATCTACAGCTCCGATAACGATTAAAAAAGACACCTTAGAGTTTAATGTAAAATCGTTTAAAACAAAAAAAGACGCCAACGTTGAAGATTTATTAAAGCAATTACCAGGGGTAGAAGTTGATGAAGAAGGTAACATTACAGTTAATGGTAAAAGTGTCAATAAAATTTTGGTGAATGGCAAGCCCTTTTTTGGTGATGATCCAACTATTACCACCAAGAATTTAACGAAGGATATAATTGAAAAAATTCAAGTTGTAGATACAAAAACCAAATCGGAAGCCTTTACGGGAGAGGAAGGCGATAAAGAAAATAAAACCATAAATCTTACCATTAAAGAAGAAAACAATAAAGGAGTTTTTGGACGTGTCTCTGCAGGAGCAGGGACTGATGAACGTTATGAGTTTGCCGGAATGATAAACTTGTTTGATAATGATAGGCGTATAAGTGTGCTTGCAGGAGGTAATAATACTAATACACCAGGTTTTAGCTTTGGCGAGATTTCTAAAATGTTTGGTCGTGGAGGCGGAGTTTCGTTTAGTAGTAATGGTTCTTTTACGTTAGGTGGTCGATCTTTTGGCGGAGGAGAAGGGATTACAACATCGCAAAATGCAGGGGTTAATTATGCCGATATTATAAGTGAAAAAACAGATGTGTCTGCCGATTATTTTTTCTCTTCAAGTAATTCTGAAAATGAAACGTCATCTGAGCGCGAAACTATTTTATCGGATTCACGGTTTTTTACCAATTCAAATTCTAAATCTGATAACGATACAGATAATCATTCTTTTAATTTGGAATTTGAAATTGAAACAGATTCTACTTTTCAAATTAATATAGAACCTTCGTTTGGCTATTCAACATCGCGAACGAGATATCGTAGTTATGAAGAAACCTTAGATGAAGATTTATTACTAACCAATCAATCTAATGTGAATTCCAATGTAGAGAGTGCAGTAAGACGGTTTTCGAATCAAATTTCTGTGACTAAGCGTTTAGGAAATAAAGGAGCTTTTATTAAAGCCGAATTAGAAACGAGTATCAATCAACAAGATAGTGATGATTATTTAGATTCAAATACAGAAGTTTTTGGTAGTAATCCAGAAAACATAGACAGAAACCAATTTACGGATGGTGAAAAAAATAGTTATGGTATTTCTACAGAATTATCCTATAGATTGCCAATAATAACTAAAAAGTTTTTCTTGAATTTAGAATATAAATATGCTAGAGATAAAGATAAAAATAGAGAAAGCACCTTCGATTTTGATGACGGAACACAGAGTTTTACGGATTTTAATACAGATTTAAGTACGGATTTTCAATACACAGATTATAGAAGTATTCCATCAGCTGGATTATCGTATAGAGGTAAAAAATTGTCTACAAGTTTTAATTTAGGTTACAACATGAGAACCTTGAAAAATGAAGATTTATTAAGACCGCAATTTAATGTCGAGCGCGATTTTGAAAATATAGAAGCTAATTCTTATATCAGCTATACGTTTAGTCCAAAATCTTCTATTTATATAAATTATTGGTTAGAAAATGAACCTCCAGGATTAAGACAACTTCAAGCATTTGAAGATGTATCAAATCCGCTACAAACAGTAATTGGTAATCCTAATTTAGAACCTTCAAATAGACATAGTTTTTATGCTGGTTATAATGGATTTGATTGGCAAAAGCGTACAGGGTTTTATGTGGGTATTAATGCGAGTGTTTCAGATAATCAAGTAGTATCTAAAACGATTGTAGATCCGGAAACGCTTAAGCGAACAACGACGTATGTAAACGTTGACGGTAATTATAATATTGGTGCTTGGGCAAATTATAATAAAGATTTTAAGATTGATACCTTAAGAACTATTAAACTAAAGTTTAGGGCGAGTTATAATTCTTCAAAAACACTTAACTTTAATAATGATGTAAAATACGCAAGTACGTCTGATAGGATATCACCTAGACTTGGTATAGATTTTATATGGGATAAAGTTTTAGAGTTTAAGCCATATTACCAGATCAGTTATACTAATACGGCCTATGATATTGAGGCGTTTGACAATAGACAATTTACAAGTCATAATGCAGGAGTAAGAACAGCTACTTTTTTACCTAAAAACTTTGAGTGGAGAAATGATGTGAACTTTAATTATAATCCTAAGGTGGCAGATGGTTTTCAGAAAAGTGCTTGGTTTTGGAATTCAACATTAGCCTATAGTATGTTTAAAGATAAAGCCATTATAACATTAAAGGTGTACGATTTGTTAAATCAAAACACTAATGCAAGACGTATAGCCACTCAAGATTATATTGAGGATAGACAGAGTACTGTTTTAAGGCAGTATTTTATGCTAAGCTTAAGTTACAAATTTAATAGTTTAGGAAGCAAAGGAGAAACAAGAGGTAGCGATATGATCTATTTTGATTAATCCCAAAGCATAATTAAAGAGTCTAGAGCTTTAGTGACTCCATCATAATAATTACGTGTTTTAAATTCCGGAATCATAATATTGTCAATTATAACTTTACAATCGTAATCAGAAATGGTTTGTTCTGTGCCAGATCCTGTTGAAATGGCAACTTTTCTATCGTAATTAGAAATTGTTATGAGTAAACCGTTGTTCTTTTCTTTTGTGCCAACTCCCCATTTTTGACCAACTTCAGTTCCAAATTTCTGAATGTTTGTAGTATTAGGTAAGGAGTCTATGGTAAGAATAGCAATTTGATTTGTGGTGCGTTTTTCGTACCCAATGATTTTATAAGTTAAAGAGTCGCTTTCAACGTTTGAAAATAAATTGGCTAAATCTACAACTCGTTTTTGAGATGCGTTTAATGGGATATACGATGGTATTGTTTCAACATCAGCCTGCTTTTCTTTACAATTTAAAAACAAAAAGAAGACAAGTGTAATTTGAAAGGCAAATTTGAATCGCATAAATAAATTTTTGAATTGAAAAAAAATATTGATTACTGCAACTAAAAACCGTGGCTAAATTTACCAGCCACCAGAAGCACCTCCGCCTCCAAAGCTTCCGCCGCCAAAGCCGCCACCAAAACCACCGCCTCCAAAGCTTCCACCTCCAGAGCTGCCACCAAAGCCTCCAAATCCGCCAGACGATGAACCTTTAGAATAGCTACCACGTCCCATATTGCTTAAAATAATGGCTTCTAATAAGCTTCTACTATCTGAGTGGTTTCCGCCATTGCCGCCACTTCCGCCACCACGACTTTTGGAAATTGCTATAATAAATATTACAAAAATGATGAATAGAAAAAAGAGGACTTCAAAAGGGAATTCATTTTCTGTTTGTCTTGTGCCTTTATATTCGCCAGTCATCACTTCAAAAATGGCGTCAGTAGCACGGTTTAATCCGCCGTAGTAATCATTTTTTTTAAAGTAAGGAATAATATCATTATTTATAATGCGCTTACTTAAAGCATCTGTAAGCAAATGCTCAACACCTTTACCTGTACTGATGTTTATTTTTCGATCGTTTCTTGCTAAAAGAATAAAAATACCATTGTCCTTGTCTGCTTGTCCAATTCCCCATTTTTCACCCCATTGTGCGCCTAAATAATTGATATATTCACCATTGGTTGAACCAATAATAGCAATAACAATTTGCGTTGAGGTAGAGTCTGAATAGCGTATTAGTTTTTGTTCTAAACTGCTTTTTTCTGATGCCGATAATAAATTAATATCATCATCGTAAACACTAGTTTGAAATTTAGGTTTTTCAGGAATATTATATTGTGCTAGTCCTATTAGTGGACTAGTTAAAAGTAGTAGTACTAAAACCTTAAATGCTATGTGTTTGATGTTTTGCATTATCCTTTTGAGATTGTATTGTTCAGCTCGTTTTTATCGTTATGATCCCAAGGGAAATGTTGCGCCAATGCTTTACCTGCTTCTCTAACTCCATCAATTATACCTTGCTTAAAGTTTCCTGATTTAAATTGAGTCGCAATTTTATCACGTGTAGAATTCCAAAAATCTGCACCTACAATATTGTTTATGCCTTGGTCTCCGCAAATGACAAATGATTTATTATCTACGGCAACATAGATGAGCACACCATTTCGTTGGGCAGTATTATCCATTTTTAAAAAATGAAAAACCTCTAAAGCATGCTCGTAGACATCACTGTCACATTTCTGTTCTATATGCACTCGGATTTCACCAGAAGTATCACATTCAGCAATTCTAATCGCTTCAACAATTTCCGCTTCTTCGTTAGAAGTAAGGAACTGTTCAATATTTGGCATAATTAAATTTTATTTAAAGTCGAAATCAACGTCTGGTGCATTTTCACTTCCAGCATCTGCTTTATATCTAGGCATTTCTTCAAATCCAAACCAACCAGCTAAAACTGATCCTGGGAATTTTGAAGTATGTATGTCATAAATATTTACTTTTTCGTTGTAGCGATCTCTAGCGATATTAATTCGGTTTTCAGTGCCTTCTAATTGACTTTGAAGCTCTAAGAAATTTTGATTCGCTTTTAATTCAGGATAACGCTCTACAGACACTAATAATTTTGATAATGCTCCGCTTAATCCACTTTGCGCTTGTTGAAATTGTGCCATGTTATCAGCAGTTAAATTGCTTGCATCAATTGTTGTTGACGTTGCTTTTGCTCTAGCTTCAATTACAGCTGTTAAAGTTGATTTTTCAAAATCAGCCGCTCCTTGTACTGTTTTAACTAAGTTACCTATAAGGTCATTTCGTCTTTGGTAAGAACTTTCAACATTAGACCAGGCTGTTTTAGCATTAGCTTCATATTCTACAGCAGTATTGTTAAATCCTACAGCCCATTGATAAATTGCAAACGCTAATAGTGCAATAATAATAACTGGAATTAGCCATTTTTTCATAATAGTTTAGTTTTAAAGTTGTGTTTTAATTTTGTTAAGTTGTGCTTTTATGCTTTCAAGCTTTTCGATAATTTCAAATTTCTCTAAAGCTTGTTTCTTTTCTTCTTTGAGATGTGTTTTTGCACCTTCAAGTGTAAAGCCTCTTTCTTTTACTAAATGGTAAATAAACTTGAGGTTTTTAATATCTTCAGGAGTAAATTTACGGTTGCCTTTCGCGTTTTTTTTCGGTTTTAAAACATCAAATTCTTTTTCCCAAAAGCGAATTAGAGAAGCATTTACTTTAAAGGCCTTGGCAACTTCGCCAATACCGTAATAACGTTTTTCTGGTAAGTCTATATGCATCTTAATCGAGAGATTGGTTTTCTAATGAAGCTTTTTTCAGCAGTATATCGTATTCTTCGGCAGATAAGTTACCATAATAAAAGTTGATAGGATTTATACGTTCCCCATCTTTAAAAATTTCATAGTGTAAATGTGGTGCTTCAGAACGCCCTGTACTTCCAACATAGCCAATTAAATCGCCACGTTTTACACGTTGATTTACTTTAACATTGTACTTGTATAAGTGCGCATACAAGGAAACATAGCCATAGCCATGATCTATTCGTATGTGGTTACCATAACCTGTAGAGGCATTATCAGCACGTTTTACAACTCCGTCACCAGAGGCATAAATAGGAGTGCCACGTGGTGCTGTAAAATCCATGCCAAAATGGAATTTTCTAACCTTGGTAAATGGATCGGTTCTATAGCCATATCCAGAAGCCATACGTGTCATGTTTTCATTACTTATAGGCTGAATTGCAGGTATAGCCTCTAAAAATTTTTCTTTGTCTTCTGCCAGTTTTGCAATTTCATCTAAGGACTTGGATTGTACAACGATTGCTTTTTCTAAAATATCCATTCGCTTATTGCTTTCTGCAATTAATTGCGAATTGTTATAACCTTCATATTTTTTATAACGGTTAATACCTCCAAATCCTGCTCTACGTTGTTCTGTAGGTATGGGGTTGGCTTCAAAATAGAGTCTGTAAATGGCATTATCGCGCTCTTCTACATTTTCTAAAGCAGCTATAGCATCGTCCATACGTTTGTTAATTAACTCGTATTGCAGTTCCATGTTTTGTAACTCTCTTGCTAACTGTCGTTCTTTAGGAGATTCAATATATTGACTTGCAATAAAAAATGCTAGAAACCCAAAAAGAGCAGCAGCAGTTAAAAACACTGAAGCGTATTTTATAGTGGTAGCTTTTTTCCGCTTTATTTTACGGTAAGAAAGCGTTTCAGAATCATAATAATATTTTACTTTAGCCATGTTTGAATTTATGCTATTTTTGCAGCTAATAAGCGCATAAAGCAAGCATCTTATATTAGCGTAACGTTCAAACCTACAAAAATAATATTAAATTATATTTTAATGCCTTTAATTTGTAGGTTCACGATCACCAAAATCTAAATTGAAAGATTGGTGAGTAAAGATAAAAAAATGTTTTGCATTTGTACTAATTTAATAAAGCAAGCTCTAATTTTTATATATGAAGTCTCAAGATATACGATCTAAATTTTTAAATTTCTTTGAAGGAAAACAACACCTTGTCGTTCCTTCTGCACCAATGGTATTAAAGGATGATCCAACATTAATGTTTGTGAATGCTGGTATGGTACCTTTTAAAGAATACTTTTTAGGGAATACTGAACCGAAGAAAAATAGGATTACAGATTCTCAAAAATGTTTGCGTGTTTCTGGTAAACATAATGATTTGGAAGAAGTTGGTTACGATACCTATCATCATACATTGTTTGAAATGTTGGGTAATTGGAGTTTTGGTGATTACTTTAAAAAAGAAGCCATTGCTTGGGCTTGGGAGTTACTAACTGAAGTTTATGGTATTGATAAAGATATACTTTATGTTACTGTTTTTGAGGGTAGTGATGACAATGATAACCTTGAGATGGATACAGAAGCTTACGATATTTGGAAGCAATATATTTCTGAAGACCGAATTTTAAAGGGTAATAAGAAAGATAATTTCTGGGAAATGGGAGATCAAGGACCTTGTGGACCTTGTAGTGAAATTCACGTAGACATTAGATCTGCTGAAGAAAAAGCAAAGGTTGATGGAAAGACTTTAATAAACATGGATCATCCACATGTGGTTGAAGTATGGAATTTGGTTTTTATGGAATACAACCGAAAAGCAAATGGTGCGTTAGAGGTGTTGCCAAATAAGCATATAGATACAGGAATGGGGTTTGAACGTTTATGTATGGTATTGCAAGGTGTGCAATCTAATTATGATACTGATGTTTTTACACCAATTATTAGAGAGGTTGAGGCTATTACAAATAAAGACTATAATAAGAATGAAGAGGTTGACGTTGCTATTCGTGTTATTTCAGACCATGTAAGAGCTGTTGCCTTTTCTATAGCAGATGGACAATTACCAAGCAATACAGGTGCTGGCTATGTTATTCGTAGAATTTTACGAAGAGCCGTGCGCTATGGATTTACGTTCTTAGATAAAAAGGAACCTTTTATATATCGTTTAGTAGATGTGCTGAGCAAAAAAATGGGTGATGCATTTCCAGAATTGCGTGCACAAAAAGTATTAATTGAAAATGTAATTAAAGAAGAAGAAGCCTCTTTTTTAAGAACATTAGATCAAGGTTTAGTATTGCTTAATCGTATAGTTGAAGAAACAAAAGGTGATACCGTTTCTGGTGAAAAAGCTTTTGAATTGTATGATACTTACGGTTTTCCTATTGATTTAACAGCTTTAATTTTATCCGAAAAGGATTTGAAATTAGACGAAAAAGGGTTTAATGAAGAACTGCAAAAGCAAAAAGACAGATCACGATCTGCTAGTGAAATATCTACTGAAGATTGGACTATTTTATTTGAAGACGACGTACAAGAATTTATAGGTTATGATGCTTTAGAAGCCAATGTAAAAATTGCTAGATACCGAAAGGTAACCTCAAAAAAAGATGGAGAAATGTATCAGTTAGTTTTCAATTTAACACCATTTTATCCTGAAGGAGGTGGGCAAGTTGGAGACAAAGGCGTGTTACAAGATGTGCATGGAGATGTGGTTTATATAGTAGATACTAAAAAAGAGAATAATGTTATTATTCATTTGTGTAAAAACTTACCAAAGCATATAAACGAAAACTTTAAAGCTGTTGTAAGTAGTGAGCACAGAGCATTGTCGTCTAGCAATCATACAGCAACACATTTATTACATCAGGCTTTAAGAGCTATTTTAGGAGAGCATGTAGAGCAAAAAGGGTCTTTGGTAAAACCAAAATCATTACGTTTTGACTTTTCTCATTTTTCAAAAGTAACACCAGAGCAACTACAAGAAATAGAAGATTTTGTAAATGCCAGAATTGAAGGTAAATTACCTTTAGAAGAACAACGTAATATCCCAATGGAAAAAGCTCTTGAAGAAGGAGCTATGGCATTATTTGGTGAAAAATATGGAGATACGGTGAGAACGATTCGTTTTGGAAAGTCAATGGAATTATGTGGCGGAATTCATGTGAAAAACACGTCTGATATTTGGCATTTTAAAATTGTGTCTGAAGGAGCAGTTGCGGCAGGAATACGACGCATTGAAGCCATTACAAATAAAGCCGTTAGAGATTATTTTTCTGAGAATAATACAGCATACCTTGAAATGAAAGGCTTGCTAAATAATGCTAAAGAACCTGTAAAAGCATTAGAAAATCTTCAACATGAAAATAATGATTTAAAAAAGCAAATTGAAGTACTATTAAAAGATAAAGCCAAAAATATTAAAGGTGAATTAAAAAACGAATTAACCGAAATCAATGGTATTCAATTTTTAGCTAAGAAATTAGATTTAGATGCTTCAGGAATTAAAGATGTCTGTTTTGAATTGGGAAGTCAATTTGACAATTTATTCTTGTTATTTGGTGCTAAAAATGATGGTAAGGCAATTTTGTCTTGCTACATTTCTAAGGAATTAGTTGCTAGTAAAAACTTAAACGCAGGAACAATAGTAAGAGAACTCGGAAAACACATTCAAGGTGGAGGTGGAGGTCAGCCGTTCTTTGCAACTGCTGGAGGTAAAAATCCTGAGGGCATTGAAGCTGCTCTGGAGGCTGCTAAGGGATATTTAGTGTAAAAAATATTTCTCGCAAAGACACAGAGGCGCAAAGAAAAATAAGAAATTGTATTTATTGATAGGAGTGAGATTTTGCGCCTTAGTGACTTTGCGTGAGCATATAAAGTCAAAAAGTATTATGGGAGAAGACTGCCCGGCGTAATTAAAAAAAAGTTATATTGAGTTCATGTAAATCTTTGCGTCTCTGTGTCTTTGCGAGAAAATGTATATAGAATGACTGAAAACGATATATCTAGAATTATAGTCGATGTTTGTTACCACATTCATGTTGAACTTGGTCCAGGTTTATTAGAATCTATTTATGAAGAAATTTTATATCAGGAATTAAAAAATGAAGGTTTTAAGGTTGATCGACAAAAACCTTTGCCTGTAACTTGGAGAGGAAAGCAGTTAGATTTAAATTATAGAACCGATTTAATAGTTGAGAATAAAGTTATTATAGAGGTTAAATCCGTTCAAGAAATTCATCCTGTTCATCCAAAGCAATTATTAACATACTTGAAACTTTCAGGAATAAAGTTAGGCTTATTGATTAATTTTAATAGTCCATTAATTAAGACAGGTATAACGAGAATAGTTAACAATTTATAGGTTATGCGTTCAGAAAAATCTTTGTGACTCTGCGCCTTTGCGAGAAAAATATGAATCTACTAACAAAAATACCACTAAAACCACAGCAGCATCATCAATTAGATTACAACTCTAAGATTATGCTGTTTGGCTCATGCTTTTCAGAGAATATAGGTGAGACGTTTAAGTATTATAAGTTTCAAACTACAGTTAACCCTTTCGGAATATTATTTCATCCTTTAGCAATTGAAAACCTCATAACTAAGGCCATTAATAAGGATTATTACTCTAAAGAAGATTTAGAGTTTCACAATGAGCAGTGGTGTTGCTTAGAGGCACATTCAAAGTTAAGTACAATTTCAAGTGCTGCGTTATTAGAGGTTTTAAATAGACAAATTGAAAAGGCACACAATGATTTGCTTAACGCAAGTCATATTATAATTACTTTAGGAACAAGTTGGGTGTATAGACATATTGCTTCTGATAAAATCGTAGCCAATTGCCATAAAATTCCCCAAAAACAATTTTTAAAAGAACTACTTTCTGTAGCTCAAATAACGGAATCTCTAGAGGCTATTATTAGCTTGGTAAAAAGTGTTAATCCTAATATTACATTTCTTTTTACCGTGTCTCCCGTTAGGCATATTAAAGATGGTTTTATTGAAAATACGCGTAGCAAATCACATTTGTTAGCTGCAATCCATCAGGTTATAGAACCTAGAGCGCAACGTTATTATTTTCCTTCTTATGAAATTATGATGGATGAATTACGAGATTATCGTTTCTATAATCCAGATATGCTTCATCCAAATGAGGTGGCGATAAATTATATTTGGGAAAAATTTAAAACAGTTTGGTTAACTGATGATGCATTAAAAGTTTTAGAAACTGTTGCCGCTATTCAAGCTAAAAAAGCACATCGTCCCTTTAATCCAAATTCTGAAGCACATCAAGCTTTTCTTTCAAAACTTCATTTAGAAATTGAGAATTTGCACAAGGAATTTCCTCATATTTCATTTTAATATATTATTAGCTTAAAACGACAGTTTTCTTAAATATACGCAATTCGTCGTATGGTTTGGCTTTGTCTTATTGTGCAAATTTGTCTCATTATTAACCAATAAATTAATTTACAATGAGAAAATTAAACCAAATCATGTTACTTATAATGACAGCTTCATTAGTAGCATTCACATCATGTTCTAAAGATGACGATGGAGGAAGTGGAGGAAATGCTCCTTCCGGAACTTTAGTTGCCAAAGTAGATGGTACAAATTATGAGTCAATGGAAATCTCTTCTTCAGCTACTATAACAAACAATCCTTCTGGTCAAAGTCTTATTATCATAGCCTCTAATAGCGATGGTAACGCTTTTTCATTTACAATATTTGGCTATGATGGTGTAGGAACCTATAGTTTTGATGGTTCTATTAACACGGGTGTTAATGTGGCTTCTTACTCTGAAACAGATGTAAATTTAAATGACCCTGTAAATTCGGTTACCGAAATGTGGCAAGCTCCATACGAGAATCTATCTGTTGGTTCTATTAGTATTTCTGAAGAAACGGATACTAAAATAATCGGAACTTTTGAGTTTGATTGTAAAAACATAGGAGGCGATCAATCTATAAAAAACATTACAGAAGGCGCGTTTAACCTTGGTAAACAAACTTTATAAGTTATGAAGACGCTATTAATAAATACACAGAAATTAATAATGCTTGTATTCTTATTGAGTACAGCATTAGTGTTAGCTCAGAAAGCAGAAACTCCAGATCAAAATTATGATTTAGGAAGTAAAATAAACGAAATGACGCTTACTATTGGAGGAGTGTTAGTTGTGGCAACGAACGATGGTTTGGTTGGTATAAAGCCAACAGAAAGTCAGCCTGTTTTTACATTTAATAATTTTGGTAAATTAAAACCTGAAGAAACAGATTTTATACAAGGCTCACCTTACGTTGTTGTATCTCAGGGTGTAGGATCTAAATTTGCAGGCCTAACAAAAACAAAACGTGCGGTAATAGATTATATTAGAGGTAGAGTAATCTTTAATTCAGAAAGCGATAACTGGAATCAAATTTATACTTGTAATGTTGTTTTACCTCAGAACAAACTAATCGTAAGTGGGATTCAAAAAGAAGGTGATAAGTTTGAGAAAATCACACCAAAAGTTGCGGTTTATGACTTAGCGACATCTCAACTTGATTACAGTTTCTTTTTAGACAAACCAGGTAGAGTTGGTATGGCCAAAGATTTCAGTGTTACAGGTGTGCCTTTGTTGTTAAAGGATTTTTTAATCATTCCTACCGCTCAAGGTCTAATTGCTAAATCTCATAATGGAGACGATTTGTGGCAAACAAAAATTAAGGGTGTAAATTGGATGGTTGCTGACCAAACTGAATCAGAAATCTATGGTTTTGAATCTGTTAATAATGGTAAAAACACCAGAATTCACAAAATAGGTAAAGGTGGTAGTGAGTTATGGAAAGATGATAGAAAGATACAAGGTGTGGTTTCAAAATTTGAAATTCTTCCACAAGGTCTTGCTGTTGTTAGTAATAAAGGAGAAGGTAGTGATGGTGGTATGTTTTCGCAAAAAAGTGAATCGGAAATTGCCTTTTTAAGTGCTGCATCGGGAGAAGATTTATGGGAAAAGGCACCTAAGACTAAAGGCTATGTGCAACATTTTTATATTATGGAAGACGGCATACTATTCGGAATCTATTCTGGTGGTATTAACAAAGTGTCTTTTGAAGGCAAACCATTATTTAAAAAACCATTAAAGACAGGAGAGAATATTATTACCATGGCACATTCGCCTCAAGGTTTAATTTACATTACAAGTGAAGATGCCAATATTGTAAATTTAGAAACGGGAGACAAAGTTTGGGCTAAACCTTTAAAATATAAATCTTCGGATTCGGTAGCGTCAACATTTGATAGTGACAATAACCGTTATTTAATCGTGGCCGATGGTACTATTTTTGCCATTGATGCGGACTCTGGAAATGTTTCTGAATTATCGAATATAAAATTTGAGGAGAAGGAATCACCAAATACCATGGCTATAAAAAATGGTAATATTTTTATAGGGTCGTCACAAAACATGATGTTGTTAGATAACGACGGAAAGGAAATATATCATAGTTATCAGAAATCGCCAGGAAAAAGTGGTTTTATGAAAGTTGTAGGTGGTGTGGTTGCAGCAGCATCTTTAGTAGCAACAGTATCTACAGCAGCTGCAGCAGGTATGAATAATAACGGAATTAGTACCAACAATCTGCGGAATTATAATGATTACGGAAAGGAGGCCAAACGCGCATCAGATATGTTTGCATCTATTAGTGATGCGTCTTTTAAAATGATGTCTGAGCGTTTTAAAGCATCTTCTGCAACAGAAAACGCACAATTCGTTTTAACAAATTTAGACAGTGGCGTCGGTTTAGTAAAAGTGAATAAAGATACTGGTAAAATAGATAAGGAAATTCTTCTCAAAGATAAAAAGCCCGAGTACAAAGTAGATGAATATGGAGGGTATTTGTTTTATAAAGCAAGTGACGACACCATTTATACTTATAATCTTAATAAATAGATGTGTAACTAATTGATTGAGCGCAATTTGTTTATGATTGCGCTTAATCTTTTAAAACAGCTAATTAACTCACTAACAATCTTATATTCCTAATGCTATTAATTAATTACTTAAGAGGCATCAATTGTACATTCTGTATGAAGTACAGAAAACACTTGATGTTTTTTTTGTTATTCTTTTTAATCAAAAGCACAAATCTGGTAGCTATAAATTCGACTTTAAATAGCAATTATGCTTCCGGTACTGAAGCTCATGTAACAAGAGATAATACGAATCAAATTCTTATAGATAGAGTTGTCTTGGCAGAGCAGCAATTAAGAGTTCAAAAACAAAATTATCAAGTTTATGGTGGTCTTTGCTTGTTTGTAATTTTAAGTGTAATAGCTTACCTTATTTACAGTCAATACCAATTAAAATACCATCAAAGTCAAAAAGAAAAGGAGTTAAAAGAAGCATTGTCAAAAATAGAAATTCAGAATAAACAACAAGAGAAACGCTTAAAAATATCCAATGATTTACACCATACTATTGGCGAACAACTTACTTCTATAATTTCATCTTTAGATAATTTAAAATATACGTTCGCTATAAAAGATGAACGATTAAAGAAAAAACTCAAAACCATAAGTAGTTTTACCTCACAAGCCAGTTACGAACTTAGAGATGCTATATGGGTAATGACTAAAACGGAGATTACCATTTTAGATTTACAAGCTCGAATTATAAATTATATAGATTTTTTAAAACTTCAGCATACCAACATTCAGTTGCTGTTTAAGGTGAGTACTGATGTGGATACAAGTATAAATTTTTCAATGCTTAAAGGATTTACGATCTATAATGTGATACAAGAGAGCATTCAACATAGTTTAACCTATGAAGACGTTTCAATGGTAAAAGTAACAGTACGTACGATGGTTTCTAATATGGTGTTTAAAATTTCTAACAATGGAACAGGGAGTTGTACAAGTACCAAAATTATAGGCAATGGACACAATTCTATGGAAAAACGAATACAAAGTGTTGGAGGAGAATTAGAATTTATTTTCCTTGAAAACGCTGGTAATGAAATCATAATCACAATTTAGTTTTAAAAAAACCTTATCTTCATATCGCTATTATCTAACTAACCATTTAATGAGACTATTCGTTTTTTTATTACTCTTTACTTTTGTTTGTGTTGGGCAAACACCAATATCTGCTAAAAAGCTTAATGATTCGGCTTTAAGTATTTATAAAAATCAGCCCCAAAAAGCGCTTGAAATATTTCAACAATCTGAAGCACTTGCAAAATCTAAAAGCGAAACTTTAGAATACGCAAGAGCTAAAAATGGTTTAGGCTTACTATATAGAGATTTAGGAGCATTTGAAAAAGCTATTGCCTATGCAAATGACGCTATGTCTATTTCTAAAGATTCGTTATTAACAGCTAGCGCATTAAATAACATAGGGCGCTCTAAACGCCAACTAGGTTTTTATGAAGATGCTTTAACTTATTATTTGCGTGCCTTAGATATTTATGACGAGTTAAATAAAAAAGAAGAAGAGGCTACTGTAACCAACAATATTGGTTTAGTGTATAGTTATTTGGGTATCAATGATAAGGCTATAGAATATCATTTGAAAGCTAAAACTGCCTTTGAAGAATTAAATAATAAAAAGGGCATTTCGGAGGTTTATAATAACATCGCTATTATCTATGCTAATGATGGTGATTTAGAGAAAGCCTTAAATTATTTTAAATATTCTCTGGCCATAGAGGTAAATCTCAATGATAAAAAAGGTATGGCAGAATCGGCCAATAATGTTGGTGCTGTTTATTATTACATGCAAGAGGTAGATTCGGCCTTAACCTATTTTGAACAATCGGTTACCATTGAAAAATCGATAGGGAATTTTGCAGGCTTACCAGCGAGTTTCAACAATATAGCGCAAGTTTTAATAGAAAATAAAAGGCTGTCAGAGTCTATAACATATATAGATAGTGCCTATCAATACGCTAAAGACTATAAAGTGGCAACTGAAATTGAAAATTCACTACTTAACTATTCTGAATATTATGAAGCTTCGCAAAACAACAGTAAAGCTTTAGATTATTACAAAGCCTATACACAAGCAAAAGACAGTTTACTAAACCTTGATACCAATAGTAAAATTGCAGAATTAGAAATAGAATACCAAACCGAAAAAAAGGAAAAGGAGCTGTTAGAACATCGAGCAGATTTGGCTGAAAAGGAATTAGATTTAAGTAAAAAAAACAATTACATATTAGGTTTAAGCGCACTAGCCATTGTATTAATGCTTTTAGGATATTTAATTTATAACCAACAAAAACTTAAAAACAGACAGCTAAAAAAAGAAAATGAATTAAAAGATGCATTGATAAAAATTGAAACCCAAAATAAACTTCAAAATCAGCGCTTAAGGATTTCTAGGGACCTTCATGATAATATTGGTGCACAGCTTACATTTATCATTTCATCGTTAGATAATTTAAAATATGGGTTTCAACTTCCCGAAAAATTAAGTCAGAAATTAGGAAATATAAGTGCGTTTACCACCACAACTATTAATGAACTAAGAGACACTATTTGGGCTATGAATAAAAATGAAATTACGTTTGAAGACCTTCAGGTTCGCATTTCAAATTTTATTGATAAAGCGAATTTAGCAGCTCATAATATAGTCTTTCAGTTACATATTGAAGATAATGTAGATAAAGCAGCAGTGTTTTCATCCATTGAAGGCATGAATATTTACCGAATAATTCAAGAAGCTATAAATAATGCGTTAAAATACGCAGATGCTAAAACGATTAATTTAACCATAGAGGACATAGATTGTAAATTGAAAATAATCATTTCAGATGATGGAAAAGGTTTTAATCAAGCTACAGTGAAATTGGGTAACGGTATTCAAAATATGAAAAAAAGAGCAGCTGAAATAAACGCAGGTTTAATTGTAGACTCTATGGAGCATAAAGGGACAAGAATAATACTCAATTTGTAATTAAACATAACCTGAGCTTTCTACATACGGAGATTTTAAATTGAGAAACAGATGAAAATAAAAATTGCTATAGTAGACGATAATACCTTTTTAGTAAAAGCGGTAGAAGAAAAATTGTCTTTTTTTAAAGACGTGAACGTAAAATTTACTGCTATGAATGGTTTAGATGTTTTAGATAAATTAGAAAGTAACCATAATCTCGATTTAATATTAATGGATATAGAAATGCCAGTAATGAATGGCATTGAAGCCACAGAAAAAATAAAGCAAAAATATCCACACATTAAAATAATAATGCTCACTGTTTTTGATAACGATGAAAACATTTTTAATGCAATTAAAGCTGGAGCGGATGGGTATTTATTAAAAGAAATAAATGCTGGTGATTTACATTCAGGGATCCTAGAAACCTTAAATGGAGGAGCCGCAATGAATCCATCAATTGCACTAAAAACATTGAAATTATTACGCAATCCGTTTGTTGCACAAGATAAGAAAGATCTACAGGATATAAAGCTTACGGAGCGTGAAATAGATGTTTTAGAACAGCTAAGTAAAGGGTTGAGTTATAATGCTATTGCAAATAACCTTATGCTTTCTACAGGAACAATTAGAAAACATATTGAGCATATCTACAGAAAATTACAAGTGCACAATAAACTAGAAGCGGTTCAAAAAGCGAGACGGAATAATCTTATTTAGTAGGTTTAAAACTTTATGAGAAGGTTGAGTTTGTTTAATATTAATAATGATAGGAAAAATAGTACTACATTCGTAATCTAAAAAACAAACATGAAAAAACTAATTTTTATTTTTTGCGCCTTTGGCCTAACATTTAACTCGTGTTCAAGCGATGATTCTACTGATGATACTGGAGATCCAGATACTGTTTTGTTGAAATCAACTACCGAAACTTATGAAGATGGCGTTTTTGTAACTAATTATACCTATGCTGATAATAAATTAGTTGGTATCTCTTATTCTGGAGGAGACAGTGAAGTTTTTAACTATACCAATAATCTTTTAACTTCTATTAAAGAATATATAGATGGTGAATTAGATACGGAAATAGAATTAGAATACGATAGTAATAATCGTTTAGTTACTGAGACTTTTATGTATGATTTTGGTCCTGGTGAGGTTAATACCTATACTTATAACGCCGATGGTACTGTTACTATGCTTGAAGCTGGAGTGAATACGTATATATATACCTACGATGCCCTAGGTAACCGTATTGCAGAGGAGGATGTTAATGGAAACCAAGACTATGTTTATACTTATGATACTAAGAATAACCCTTTTAAAAACATTCATCAAAGTGAAGTTTTTGAATTAATGGGACACAGTACTTATAAAAATAATGTGCTAACGTATGTTAATACTAACGGAGTATCATCTGATATTTCTGATGCATATACCAGCTCTTATTCTTATAATAATGCAGATTACCCAACAAGTAGTACTATTACATATGTACCAGGTACAGATTTTGAAGAAACTATTTTTGTGGAATTGTCGTACTATTAATAGAATAGATAGATTTTAAAAATAAAAAAACTCAAATCTTAAAGGTTTGAGTTTTTTTATGCGATAAGTTTTTTTTAGTTAATTTAAAATTTGACTCACTACTCTAAAAAGTATTGAAGCAGGTGCAATTATTAAGCTTATAAAGAAGATATATTTTCCGTGTTTTCTATCACTCTCAGCATAGGAATAAACTTTTTGACCGTTTGGTAAGGTCTTTTTAGATGTCCATAAAAAATAACCTATTATTAATCCTAAAAAACCACCTAAAAGCATAAAAAAGTAACCCGCAATAATCCAAGGTTTTTGATTTCCTTCAGGTTTTGCTAATTGTTTTAATCGTTCTTCTTTTAAAGAATTGAGTAAATCTTTATCTATAGATTTGCCTCTTTGGATTAATATTTTTTGGGCAAGTGTATAATCAAAGGCATTCCATTCGTCAGATTTTAATAAAATCTCATAAAGCTCTTTGTCTGTAAAATCAAATAAGTAATAATCTTTATCAATGTTTTCAATTAAATCTTCTGCATCTTTTTCGAGAAGGAGTTCCGCTTTTTTAAAGTCCGTTTGTTTAATTCTAACTTCAATTTCGTTTTGTAAAGTATTTCCAGAGAAGGTAACATCAACAGGCGGCACATTGTCACCAAGAACGGTTTCAATACCATTGTTGTTTAGTAACGTTTTTAATTCTGTAGCTTGTTCTAAACTTGGGAATTTTCTAAATATAGAGTAATCGTCTTCCATTTATAATAGATTTGTGACATTGGTTATGATAAAATTCAATTTACTTATCATCAACTCTAACACTATCTGGTACTAAAACGGTATAGTCACCATTATTTCTAATAACATCTCTTACAATAGAAGATGAAATAAAAGATGTTCGAGCAGCTGTTAATAAAAATACGGTTTCAATTTTTGATAATTTTCTATTGGTATGTGCTATGGCTTTTTCAAATTCAAAATCAGCAGGATTCCTTAAACCTCTTAAGATAAATTGAGCATTAATATCTTTACAGAAATCAATAGTTAAGCCTTTGTATGTTACAACTTTTACTTTGGGTTCGTTTTTAAATGTATCTTCAATAAATGCTTTTCGTTCTTCTAAAGAGAACATATATTTTTTTTCAGCATTGATGCCAATAGCCACAACCACTTCGTCAAAAAGTTTAATACCACGCATTATAATATCGTAGTGACCGTTTGTTATGGGATCAAATGACCCAGGAAATAGTGCTCTTTTCATTGACTAATTTTTGTTTTTTCCACAGAATAGGAAAACGTATTAATTTCAAATATAACTATTAATTTTTCAAGGCTTCTTCAATAGCATTGCTAAACAAATCTTGTAAACTTATTCCAGCTTCGGCGGCTTGTTGAGGTAAAATACTTTCCTTAGTTAAACCAGGAACTGTGTTTACTTCTAGTAAATAAGGCTCGTTATTTTTAGCGATAAATTCACTTCGTGAAAACCCTTTCATACCAAGGATATCATATATCTTTTTGGCTTCGGTCCTTACTTTGGCTGCGTAATCTTCAGAAATACGAGCGGGAGTGATTTCTTGTGATTTTCCTTCGTATTTAGCTTCGTAATCAAAGAAGTCATTTTCAGAAACGATTTCAGTAATTGGTAATACAAGCGTTTCGCCTTTATAAGAGATGACACCAACAGAAACTTCGACACCATCTAAAAACTGTTCGATTATAATTTCATTGTCTTCTTTAAAAGAATTGTCTATTGCAGCTTGTAAATCTTCTTTTTTATAGACTTTAGATATTCCAAAACTGCTTCCAGCTTTATTTGCTTTTACAAAACACGGTAAGCCTACTTTGGCAATAATGGCATCTTCATCTACTACATCTCCAAGATTAAGAGGGTAACTCTCAGCGGTTTTAATACCATACGGTTTTAAGGTGGCTAGTAAATCACGTTTGTTAAAAGTCAGCGCAGCTTGGTACATACTACAACTGGTTTGGGGTAGATTTAGCAATTCAAAGTAGGCTTGCATAAATCCATCTTCGCCAGGAGACCCATGAATGGCATTAAAAACGCAATCAAAAGTTATTGTAGTTTCATTTACTAATACCGAAAAATTGTTTTTGTCTATTAAGAATTCTTCTTCCATATCATTAACAAAAACCCATTTGTCTTTAAAAATATGAATGCGATAAGCATTGTATTTTTCTTTGTCTAACGTGTTGTAAACCACGTTGCCACTTTTAAGGGAGATCTTATATTCACTAGAATAACCGCCCATTATAATTGCAATATTTTTCTTCATCTTTAACGCCCACAAAAGCGGGTATCTTTTAAGTTTAAAAAGCCATAGCGTAAAAGTATCATTTATTTTTAATAATCTATATTCAGAAATGATACGTATTTTATTAGTACAACGTTATTATACCATTAGAATTTCTTAATTTTGCCAACAATTATTTGCTTATGAGTTTTGTGAAGTTTCTTACCAGTAAAGTGTTTTTTAAACAATTGGCATTAGCCATTGTTGCTGTAGTCGTATTATGTTTTATTGTGCTAAAATGGCTAAACATATCTACCAATCATGGAGAATTTGTAATTGTACCAGATTTAAAAGGTAAATCTTTAGAAACAGTAGGGATTGAACTTAAGGATCATGATTTAGCAATGGAAATACAAGATTCTGCGAATTATAATCCTAAATATCCTAAGTATTCTGTAATTGAACAAAACCCAATAGCAGGATCAAAGGTTAAGGAAAATCGAAAAATTTATTTAATACTAAACCCTTCTGGTTATAGAAAAGTACAAGTGCCAAACATCTTAAAACGTACTTTTAGACAAGCTAAACCTCAATTAGAAGCCTTAGAGTTTAAGGTAGGTGAGATTACATATATAGACAATATCGGAAAGGATGTAGTTTTAGGTATGAGGCATAATGGCGAAACTCTAAAATCAGGAACACTTTTACCACTAACATCTACAATAGATTTGGTTTTAGGTAACGGTAAGCGCAATTAAGATATGGCTAATATTCCTGATATTTCAGACGAAGAACAAAACGAATTATACGAACATCACGCGTTTAGAGTTGTTGCTGGTCAACAACCACTGCGAATCGATAAATACTTAATGAATTTTATTGAAAACGCCACGCGAAATAAAATTCAAGCGGCTGCAAAAGATGGCAGTATCTTTGTAAATGATGTTCCTGTTAAATCTAATTACAAGGTAAAACCCAATGATTATATTACCGTTAAATTTGAGCATCCACCTCATGAGAATCTTTTAATTGCTGAAGATCTTCCTATTGATGTGGTGTACGAAGATGATGACTTGCTAGTTGTTAATAAACCAGCAGGTATGGTAGTGCATCCAGGACATGGTAATTATTCAGGGACTTTAATAAATGGACTTATTTTTCATTTCGAAAACCTACCAAATAACTCAAGTGAGAGACCAGGTTTGGTTCATAGAATAGATAAAGATACCAGTGGTTTATTAGTGGTGGCAAAGACCGAACATGCTATGGCACACCTTTCAAATCAGTTTGCTAAAAAAACAAGTGAGCGCGAGTATGTTGCACTTGTTTGGGGAAACATGGAAGAAGATGAAGGCACTATTGAAGGTAACATTGGTCGCCACCCAAAAAATAGATTACAAAACACGGTATTTTTAGATGATGAAGAAGAACAAGGTAAACCAGCTGTAACACATTATAAAGTGATAGAGCGTTTAGGTTATGTTACTTTAGTGAGTTGTAAGCTTGAAACAGGTCGTACACACCAAATCCGTGTACACATGAAGCATATTGGCCATACGCTTTTTAATGACGAACGTTATGGTGGAGAACGCATCTTAAAAGGTACAACATTTACAAAATACAAGCAGTTTGTAGATAATTGTTTTAAGATCTTACCACGACAAGCCTTGCATGCCAAAACGTTAGGTTTTGTTCATCCAACGACAGGTGAGTTTATGAGGTTTGAATCTGAAATTCCTGAAGATATTGCGCAATGTGTAGAAAAATGGAGGCATTACGCTAAGCACATGGATTAATATCTTAACCAAAACTTTAAATAGACTTTCGTTATATCACTATCAAGATTAGTTCTCACTAATATTTGAAACACGAGCATTTACATTGTATTTTTACAATGAGAAAGAAAAATTGTTTAACTTTTAATGAGAGCCACTTTTGTGGGCATTATTATGAAACTAGTACTATCACCAGCAAAATCTTTAGATTACGAAACCAAATTGCCAACAACAAAATCAACTCAAGGTCTTTTCTTAGATGACGCAGAGCGCTTAAATAAGGTATTAAAAAAGAAATCGGCTAAGAGCTTATCTCAACTGATGCATATTTCAGATAATTTGGGGCAACTGAATTACGAGCGTAATCAAGAATGGGAATTACCCTTTACTAAAGATAACGCAAGACAAGCCATTTATGCATTTAGTGGTGATGTATATCGAGGATTAGATGCTTATTCTATAGACTCTAGTAAATTAGATAAGGTTGAAGACACCGTTCGGATTTTATCAGGATTATATGGTGTTTTAAAACCCTTCGATTTAATACAGCCTTACCGATTGGAAATGGGAACAAAAATGCCAGTTGGTAAAAACAAAAACCTTTATGAATTTTGGCAGAAGAAAGTGACGAAAGCTTTAAACGAAGAGCTAGAGGATGATGAACTCTTTCTTAACTTGGCAAGTAACGAGTATTTTAAAGCGATAGATACCAAAGCTTTAAAAGTGCCAGTTGTAAATGTAGCCTTCAAAGAGTTTAAAAACGATAAATATAAAATCATAGCCATCTTTGCCAAATTAGCTAGAGGATTAATGACGAGATATATTATTGATACGGATGCAAAAACCATTGACGATATTAAAGGTTTTAATTATGAAAACTATGGTTTTAGCGAAGCATTATCTTCAGAGAATGAATTGGTGTTTACAAGATAAATAAATCCGTAGTGCCTTAAATTGAATATATGTATTACTTACTTATAGTTGTTCAGGTGTATTGTTTATATCACGTCTATAAAAACAATAAACCTTTTTACTGGTATTTTCTCATCTTTTTTGTTCCTGCGATTGGATCTTTAATTTATATAGTGACTCAGATGTTTAACAAAAGTGATGCAGAAAAAATTCAAGAGGAAATCACAACGGTTCTTAATCCGACTAAAAAAATAAAAGATTTAGAAAAGAAGCTTGAATTTGTTGATACTTACACTAACAGAATTGAATTAGCTGATGCTTATTTTATAAATAAAGATATTCCTAATGCTATTGTTAATTACAAGAAAACGCTAGAAGATACAGTTCAAGATGATTTGTATGCAAGGCAGAATTTAATATTGTGTTATTTTCAACTTAAGGATTATGCAGGTGTAATTGAGCAGGCGGAACTGATAAAAGAAAAATCAGAATTTAAAGGTTCTAAACAACAATTCTGTTATGGTTTAGCTTTAAATGCACTCGGAAGAACGGATGAAGCCGAAGCCCAATTAATACAAATAGACAGGCCATACTCAAATTATGCAGAACGTTTAGCGCTGGCTAAATTTTATTTAGAAAACAATAGAACGTCAGAAGGGAAGGAGCTATTAGAAGAAATCGCAACAGAATCAAAACGCTTAACAAAACCCAACAGAAAACTTTACGGCGCAACCATTGCTGAGGTTGAACGTATGTTGTCTGCATTATAAGGTTTTACTTTAAAATCCAAACCAACGATTTATAATACTCACTAAGGTCGTTTTATTCAATCTTCAGTTCCCCATGGAGCATCTGGTGTTTCAATAGTTTTAGTTAAATCAAAACGCACCGTAAATAAACGATCAGTACCTAAACGACGTAAGTTATAGGTTAGACTTGTTTCGTCTATGGTAAACCACCAAATGTTGGTAGAGGCCGCAGGTAATATTTTTGCCGTATGAGCATCGGCAGGAAACATTTGTAAATTGGCTAAACCTTGATTAGCACTCGTGCCGCCATATTGGGTTAAATCTTCTTCCGATCCGTCTTCATGTCTATGGTCGTGCTTTAATCGTATTATTTTTTCGTCATTCATATGTAACACCCAAGTACGCGATTTGTTCTCACCTACAAAGAATGGAATTCTAATATCATTAGTATCGCAAGAACGCACATGCATGACTAATTTTTCACCTGTAAAACCATCACCTGCTTTTCCACCTTCAATAATTTCGCCTTCGTAAGCATTACCACAATGTGCTTTGAGTTGCTCCCAAAACTTCTCTGAACTCGTTTGTTCTTGTGCAAAAAGGTGTAATGGTAATACAAGTAAAAAAAAGAGTAGTGCTTTCATAGTTGAATTTTGTTAATGTGTGTTTCTCTAACAGCTAATATACATGAATTCTTGAAGTTAAATAATTTTCTAAAACCATGACGGATTGATAGAGCACCTCATAGTTTAGTAGATCTTAAACTTGAAAAAGAGCGCTTAACAAGCTTTATATATTTTCATTTAGGTTAAAGAATGGCGAGAATAAGTTAATCTTATGCGTCATAAGTCTTAAATTAGAGAAAAATTAAACCATGAAAAAGACGCTTCAAATAGGGAATATAATAGCTTTACTTATAACGATATTCATCAATTACCTCTCTAATACAGGGACCTTAAATAATACCACTATTGGTGAAGTTTCCAATAGTTATAGGTCTTTGTTTACACCTGCAGGTTATACGTTTGCCATTTGGGGAGTTATTTATTTACTGCTAATAGGTTTTGTTATTTATCAAGGGCGCGGTTTGTTTAAAGATGTTAAAAATGACGATGTTGTCCTAAAAACAGGTTGGTGGTTTATACTCTCATGTTTATTTAATTCGCTTTGGGTATTTGCTTGGATCTATGAATATACAGGAGTGTCTTGTATTTTTATTTTCTTATTACTGTTTTCATTATTAAAAATTGTAGTCAACAACAGAATGGAATTAGACGATGAGCCCTTACCCATTATTGCTTTTGTTTGGTGGCCTTTTGTGATTTATTCGGGTTGGGTAACCGTGGCTAGTATTGCTAATGTTTCAACGTATTTAGTGAAAATTGATTGGGGTGGTTTTGGATGGTCTGATGTAACTTGGACTATTATACTCATTGCCATTGCCGTGTTTATAAATGTCATAATTACTTGGAAACGTAATATGAGAGAATTTGCACTTGTAGGAGCTTGGGCTTTAATTGGCATAGGAAATGCTAATAAATTAAACAACGAAACACTAATGTATATTGCCTTTATAAGTGCGGCTATATTAATAATAAGCAGTTCGATACATGGTTTTAAAAACCGCGATACCAGTCCGCTAGTAAAGCTTAAAGAAGGAAATAATTCATAGTATTTAGAAGATTATAGGCATTTTTTTAGAGTCAGGCATAAAATAGCTGTAACTTCGCGCCAAATTAAAGGAGTGACCTAAATAAATAGAGTTTGCTTCATAAACACTATTTATGTCATTTAAATCATTGGGGCTATCTGAGCCTTTACTTCAAGCTATCCAGAAAAAAGGATACGAAACACCTTCACCAATTCAAGCAAAAGCCATTCCTCCTGTATTAGAAGGAAAGGACGTTTTAGCATCAGCACAAACCGGAACAGGAAAAACAGCAGGTTTTACATTGCCGTTGCTTCACCTATTATCTAATGGTTCTCAGCAAAGGCACAGACCAATTAGAGCTTTAATATTAACTCCAACACGTGAGTTAGCAGCGCAAGTTTATGCCAATGTTAAAGAATACAGTGAGTTTTTAAATATTAGAAGTACGGTTATTTTTGGTGGAGTCAATCAGAAACCACAAGTTAATAAATTGAGTCAAGGAGTCGATGTTTTGGTGGCAACACCAGGCCGTTTAATCGATTTAGAAAACCAAGGTCTGTTATCTTTAAGCAAAGTGGAAATATTTGTTTTAGATGAAGCTGATCGTATGTTAGATATGGGCTTTTTACGCGATATAGAGCGTGTTATGAAGTTGATTCCAGCAAAACGTCAAAACCTTATGTTTTCGGCAACCTTTTCTAAAGATATTAAGAAACTAGCGTATTCTATTTTAAATAATCCTGTTCAAGTTGAAGCTACTCCAGAAAATACAGCGGTTGAGGTTATACAGCAAAAAGTCTATCGTGTTGCCAAAGGCAAAAAAACAGGACTGATTATAAAATTAATTTCTGAAGGAGATTGGAAACAAGTTTTAGTGTTTACAAGAACCAAACACGGAGCCAATAAGCTTTGTAAAAAGATGATTAGCGATGGCATTACAGCCGCAGCGATTCATGGTAATAAAAGTCAAGGAGCAAGAACCAAAGCATTAGCAGGATTCAAAAATGGATCGGTTAGAGTTTTAGTAGCTACAGATATTGCAGCAAGAGGTTTAGATATACCATTGTTGCCACATGTTATTAATTTTGAATTGCCTAATATTTCTGAAGACTACGTTCATAGAATAGGTAGAACAGGTAGAGCAGGAGCCAGTGGAGAAGCGATTTCTTTAGTAAGTGCAGATGAAACAACGTATCTACGTGATATTGAGAAGTTGATTGCTATGAAGATTGAAGTTGAAATCCTCGAAGGTTTTGAGCCAGATCCTAATGCTTCAACAGAACCAATTAAACCAGGTCAGAATAGAAATCAGGGACGTCGTAAAAATTCTAACACTAGAAATTCAGGAAAACCTAAGAATTCAAATTCAGACCGAAATAAAAGTAGAAGCCGTAACCGTAATAATGATAGCAGACGTTAAGTAATGACTTCAGCATTAAAAGATAAAATCATAGCGATTTGCGATAAAAAGATTGCGCAAAAAGGGAGCAATGTGGGTATTTCATTCTATGCATTTTTTAAAAATAAAAATGATAATCCAGAGTTATTAATGGAAGCTGCAACTTGGTGGATTCAAACGCACCAATTAGATCATTTTGAAAAAGCGGTTAAGATTAAAGAATTAGTTAAAAGTTTATAGTTTGTCAACGCAACCTAATAATCCACTTCACGGAGTCAAATTAGAACAGATCATAGTAGAACTGCAAGCACATTATGGCTGGGAATATATGGGCTATCAAATTAATATTCGCTGTTTTACGGATAATCCTTCAGTAAAATCGAGTTTAAAGTTTTTAAGACGTACACCTTGGGCAAGAACCAAGGTAGAAAATATGTATTTAGACTATTTAAAAAAGAATAAAAAATAATTCTTCTATATATTAAAGTAAAAATGGTAGCATCAAAACTTAGATTTTAGGTAATGTTTTACCTTTTTTCTTATCGAGATAATGTCGTAATACACCACCTTTAACATTGTTTACATCAAACTCAACGATAAAAGCATTTTCGTCTATTTCTTCAATAATACGATGCATTTTTTTGATGTCTATACGATTAATAATGGTGTGAATAATATCAAAATCCTGCTGAGGTCCATTGCTTCCAAATCCTTTAGAGCCTTTATAGGTGGTTAGGCCTACTCCCAATTCAATCATAATGGCATGCTTAATTGCGGCATATTCATTAGACACAATAGTGACACCAATAAAATCTTCAAAACCTTCAATAGTCATGTCTGTGACTTTTGCTGTAATAATATAGGTTAAGATAGAATAGAGCGCAACTTCAACAGAGACGACATAGGCCGTAATACTAAATAATACAACATTAAAAAGCAGTATAACTTGACCGATACTAAATCCAAAACGGTCATTGAGATAGATTCCTAAAATTTCTGATCCATCTAAAACGGATCCATTTCTAATCGCAATACCAATTCCTGCTCCTAAACATAAGCCACCAAAGATGGAAATTAGTAGTTTGTCTTCTGTAATTGTTCCATAATTTCCAAAATGAATTAATGAGGCAAAGGCGAGAATACTAAGAATAGACTTTATAACAATACGTTTAGAAACGGTATAATAGCCTAGAATTAAAAATGGTAAACTAAATATAACTAGCAACAATGAAATATCTACACCAATAAGTCTGTTAGCCAATAGGGCAATGCCAGTAACTCCTCCGTCCATAAATCCGTTAGGAAGTAAAAATGCTTTCAATCCAACGCTGGCTAATCCTATACCTATTGCAATCTGACCATATTCTGATAAAAAATTGTGTGCTTTTGAGTGTTTCAAGTTTTGTTTTTATTTGAGGAAAAGTTACAAAACCAAAATCATTTATTTATCAATTAGACAAAAAAATCCTCTAGATATTCTAGAGGATTTTTTGTAAGCTTTAAAATCTTTTTTCTTTTTAATTGGGTTATCCTTTTTTCTCAACCTTTTTTTTAGGTCTATGTACCTGGTTTTCTATTCTTTTAGGTTTTTGAGTTTGTTCGTAAAAGAGTTTAAATTCGGCTCTATCTAATGTTTCATTTGCGTCAGTGTCTGCACTAGCAAAAAGTTTTTCAACTGTTATTTTTTCTGTAGATTCTTTTTCGTAGCGTACTTTGAACTCTTCAAGGTTAATCTTGTCATCCGTGTTGGTGTCAAGATAATTAAACATTTTTACTGATCTATCTTTCTTCGCATTAAGCTTTTCTTGAGCACTTACCAATGAAAATGAAGCAATGGTAATAATAAAAAATCCTATTTTTAATGTTTTAGTAATCATTGTATTACGATTTAGGTATTGTTTAAAATTTAGACCAATATAAGCGAAAAAGTTTAATCTCCATAAAATTATTTGATTTGTCGTAATCCTTCATAAACAATAATGCTTACGGCATTTGCTAAATTTAGACTTCTAATGGATTTACTGTATAGCGGAATTTTAAATAATTGAGTGTCATATTTTTTGACTAATGGTTTTGGTAATCCAACAGATTCTTTTCCAAAAACTAAAAATAGATCATCTGTAAAGTTAATATCCCAATGCGATTTTGTGCCATGACTGGATAAAAACACCATTTTAGCATCTTTATTTTTTAAGAAGAAGTCTTCGGTGTTATCATAATATATAACTTCTAAATGTTGCCAATAATCGAGTCCTGCACGTTTTAAACGTTTGTCATCAATTTCAAATCCAAATGGTTTTACTAAATGTAGTTTTGAGCCTGAAGCTAAGGCTAAACGACCAATATTACCAGTGTTATTTGGTATTTCAGGTTCTATGAGTACGATGTTAAGCGGCATTTTTTCGTGTTAGTTTAATAAGAATTAATCGTATTAATAATACAAAAGGAAAGCCATGGAAGACCACATCAAACCAATCTTTTAAAGCCATTCCGTTTGCTCCTCCTGCAATCCATCGTATTTTACCTAAAAGATGTGGTTCGGGGAAAAATGGAGCTAAGCCTAAGGTTAAACAAAGTAAGAGTATTATTTTCCAGTCGTTGAGCAATTTCATATTATAAGATTGAGCTTACAAAATCATCAATAGCGTCTATTCCGTTTTCAGTTAAATGTTTGATAAAAGCACTACCAATAATAGCACCTTTTCCATATGCTGTAGCTTGTTTAAAGGTTTCATTATTTGAAATGCCAAAACCTACAATTTGAGGGTTTTTTAATTTCATGTCTGCAATACGTTTAAAATAATTGGTTTGCTCCTCACCAAAGCCAGAATTACTTCCTGTTACACTTGCAGAACTTACCATATAAATAAAACCGTTAGATACAGAATCGATATAACGAATGCGTTCATCTGATGTTTGTGGTGTAATTAAAAACACGTTTATTAGACCATACTTTTCAAAAGTTGATTTGTATTCTGAATGATAGACATCGACAGGTAAATCAGGAATTATGAGTCCGTCAATTCCAACCTCTTGGCATTTTTTGCAAAAGGCTTCAACACCATACTGCAACATCGGATTAAAGTAACCCATTATAATTAATGGAATAGAAACCGTTTTTCTAATGTCTTTAAGTTGTTCAAATAACAATGCGCTAGTCATTCCATTTTTTAAAGCTTCCGTAGAACTGGCTTGTATGGTTGGGCCATCTGCTAATGGATCACTAAATGGTAATCCTATTTCCAACATATCTACACCACTTTTTTCGAGATTTTCAATAATAGTAACCGTGTCATTAGTGTTAGGATAACCTGCTGTAAAATAGATTGACAATAGTTTTTTGTCTTCTTTTAGTTTTTCGTTTATTCTGTTCAAAATAGATATGTTGTCTTAATTGTATTTTGGAAATTTTACTGTAAAAATATAACTTAAAAACGAAAGTTTACTATTATGTAATTAGCTTATTTTTTTCTTTTACAGCACTTGAATGTTCGATATTTGTAATTGATTTTAGTTTTTTAAACTAAAAATAACATTGGCACAATAATTGAATTTTTACTTTTATGAAGTATTCTATAAGCTTATTATTAATATTTATTTCAGCAATTTCATTCGCTCAAAAAGAGTTTCATGTTTTTCCTGTAAATGGCAGTACAACTGTCGGGACACCAAATGGTAATGGTAGTATTGAGCGTCCGTGGGATTTACAAACAGCTTTGTCTCAATCTTCAAAAAATGTTAATGGCGGCGATGTTATATGGATTCACGAAGGTATATATACAGGTCGTTATAGAAGTGCATTAGAATCTACAAAAACTAATAAAAAGATTACAGTTTCCGCTTTTAAGAATGATAAGGTCATTCTCAATGGAAATACAGAAGGCAAAGTAAATTATGTTTTACAGGTTAATGGTAGTCATGTGATTTACAAAAATTTTGAAGTCACATATTTAGGAGATTTTTCGCGTTTAGACTCTGATACAGATTTTAAAGCTGCAGTTGGGATTAATCATCAAAAAGGTGAAGACTGTATGTTTCAAAACTTAATGATACATAATATACCAGGTTCAGGAATTGGGTCGTGGAAAGCGACAGGAGGTACGGTAATTGAAAATTGTATGATTTACAACAACGGTTATCAAGGTAAAAGAGGTCATGGAGTTGGTATCTATATTCAAAATCAAAGTGATAACATCAGACAGATAAATAATAATATTATTTTTAATAATTACTATAAAGGTATTGAGGTTTGGTCAGCAACTTCAGGCTCTAAATTAGAGTTTGTGAAGTATGTTAATCTCACTAACAACATCATTTTTAATAATGGTTCTCCTGCAGGAAAGCATGTAGATAATGTTATTATAGCATCCAAAGATGCAGAAGGGATTAACGTAGCCAAGCACATTAACGTATTAAATAATGTCCTTTATCATAATGTAGACTTTAACGATAGCAAAAATTATGGTTATGGTACATCTTTAGCTTTAGGTTTTAATGCTAATGCACCCGTTGAAGATGTTTCTGTTCAAAATAATATTATTATCGGAAAAAATAATGCCTTAAATATATTGCATACAAAGTCTCTAGTTTTTAAAAACAACATTATTTACACTGGTTATATTCATTTTAATTCTTCAGTATTATTAGCTTTAAATAATAGTGGGTTACAAATGGATAATAATTCATACTATACAAGATCTCTCAAAGGGTTTAGAATTTTGAAGCAGCAAGATTATAATATTAAAGCTTGGCAAAATGAATTTAAAATTGAATCTAAAAGTGAATTAAAACAACTCAAAGATTTTAAAACAAATCCTGTTATAAAAGTGTATAAACTTAATAATGATGGGACAGAATTTAATGTTGCTATTTTAAATAAAAATGGAACGGCTGTTCAAGTCAATTTTAATGAATTTGAAATTGAAGAAGGCTCAACTTTCAAAATTTATGATATAGAAAACAGAACTGTTGTTATTACATCTGGTGAAATCTCAAAAGATTTAAAAATAGAATTCCCATTGGCATTAGCAAGTTTTGAAAAACCATTACACAACAATATAGCTACAAAATCTGCTAATAATTTTGGAGTCTTTAGAATTGAATTTGAGCAACCAAAAAAAGAAAGTTTATTTAAACGTTTATTCGGATGGTTGTTTTAAGAACTAAAATCTATTTTTTAATAACTCCGTTTATAATTATAAACAAATTCTATCGTTATAGATTTGGTATTGAATTATATTTGAACCGAAATTAAATCATCAATTAAACACATAACTAAATGATGTTATTCAAAAAACAGTTAATCATCGTTTTTCTAGTTTTTTCTTCAGTAGTAATGGCACAAAAATCTGCCATTTATACCAGCGATTTACAAGACTATCAAAAGGCTTTGGCTTTATATAATAATAAGCAATATAAGGCTGCTCAGTCTTTGTTTGACGATATTAAAGACGAAACAAACGACGTTACCATACAATCCGATTGTGCGTATTATATCGCTAATTGTGCTGTGCGTTTAAATCAGAAAAATGCAGACGATTTAATTACAGCGTTTGTTGAAGAGTATCCAACAAGTACCAAAAGAAATACGGCTTTTTTAGATGTTGCCGACTATTATTTTGATAATGGGAAATATGCTTATTCTCGTAAATGGTATGAGAAAGTAGATGAAAGAAGTATTGCGCGATCAGAAAAAGAACGTTTCAATTTTAATTACGGCTATTCTTTGTATTCTACTAAAGATGAAAAGCAAGCAACCAAATATTTAAATAGAGTTGTAAATTCTGAAGAATACGGTTCTCAAGCTAAATATTACATTGGTTTCTTGGCGTATCAAGGAGATGATTACGATACGGCAAATGAGTATTTTGACCAAGTTAGTGATAACGAAAAGTACAAAGAAAAGTTATCGTATTATCAAGCCGATTTAAATTTTAAACTAGGAAAGTTTGAAAAGGCAATAGAACTTGCCCAAGAACAATTACCAAAGAGTAATGCAGCAGAAAAATCTGAATTATCAAAAATCATTGGAGAGAGTTATTTTAATCTTGAAAAATATGCTGAAGCCATACCATACTTAAAAGCGTACAAAGGCAAAAACAGAAAGTGGAACAATACAGATTATTACCAATTAGGTTATGCGTATTACAAACAAAACGATTACAACAGTGCCATTTCAGAATTCAATAAAATTATTGGAGGAGATAATTCTGTAGCACAAAATGCGTATTACCATTTAGGAGAAAGTTATATTAATTTAGATAAAAAACAAGAAGCTTTAAACGCTTTTAGAAATGCGTCACAAATGGATTTTGATTTAAAGATTCAGGAAGATGCTTGGTTAAATTACGCAAAAATTAGTTACGAAATAGGAAACCCATACCAATCCGTACCACAAGTATTAACAGGGTATTTAAAGCAATATCCTAATTCAGGTTTTAAAAATGAAGTTGAAACGTTATTAATTGATTCATATATCACCTCTAAAAACTACAAGGAAGCTCTAGAATTGTTAAAGGGTAAAAATAGTTTTGAGCATAAAGCCGCTTACCAAAAAGTAGCTTTTTTTAGAGCCGTAGAATTGTATAACGAAAACAAATATAACGACGCTTTAAACTTATTTAAGAGTTCTTTAAAAGAACCAAGAGATCCAGTTTTTGTGGCAAAAGCAACATTTTGGAAAGCAGAAACAGAATATAATCTAACCAATTATAACGATGCTTTAATTGACTTCAAACAATTTAATGGGTTTAGCGAGTCTTCAAATTTACCAGAAAACGAAAATCTTAATTACAACTTAGCATACACGTATTTTAAGCTTAAAGATTATAATAATGCATCTAACTATTTTGAGAAATTTATAGCTCAACCAAAAAATGACAACTTACGTCAAAACGATGCCTATTTAAGGTTAGCAGATGGCTATTTTGTTTCTAGTAACTACAAAGATGCTATTGATGCTTACAATAAAGCGATTCAAATAAATGAGATTGAAACGGATTATGCAGCCTTTCAAAAAGCAATGAGCCAAGGCTATTTAGGTAAAGGTTCAGCTAAAATTTCAGAGTTAAAATCGTTTATAGACGATTATCCAAAATCAGCTTTACGTGACGATGCCATGTATGAGTTGGCAAATTCTTATGTAAAATCCAACGAGTCAGATAAAGCGATGCAAATGTATGACCGTTTAAATTCAGAATACAAAACAAGTGCGTTTACATCAAAAGCCTTATTACGTCAAGGTTTGGTGTATTATAACGGAAATGATAATAATCGTGCATTAACGAAATTTAAAAAAGTAGCAACAGATTTTCCTGGCTCAGGAGAAGCGGTTCAAGCGGTTTCTACAGTACGATTAATTTATATCGATTTAGGTCGTGTAGATGAGTACGCAAATTGGGTAAGAACTTTAGATTATGTTCAGGTTACTGATGTGGATTTAGATAATGCTACTTATTTAGCAGCAGAGAAACCATATCTAGATAACGAAACCGATAAAGCCATTCGTCAGTTTAATAAATATTTGAACGAGTTTCCAAAGGGACTTCACAATCAAAAAGCACATTTCTATTTAGCGCAATTGTATTATAAAAAAGAGTTGTTTGATAATGCACAACCACATTATAAAGCTGTTGTAGACGCCTCAAAATCGGAATACACAGAACAAGCAACGGTTAAGCTTTGTGAGATTTATTTGAGCAAATCTAATTGGGAACAAGCTATTCTTGTGTTAAAAGATTTAGAGCTAGAAGCAGACTATCCTCAGAATGTGGTTTACGCGCAATCTAACTTAATGAATGCCTATTATCAAACTGAAGATTACGTTAAAGCAGAAAGCTATGCTGAAAAAGTTTTAAGCAATTTAAAACTAGACAACAAAGTTAAGAGTGATGCCAAATTAATTATTGCACGTTCAGCCATTAAAACAGGAAACGAAGCTAAAGCAAAAACAGCTTATGCCGAAGTTGAAAAATTAGCAACCGGAAGCGTCGCTGCAGAAGCCTTATTCTATAATGGGTATTTTAAAAATAAAGAAGGTCAGTACGAAGCCTCAAACACTGTTATTCAACGATTGGCAAAGGATTACGGTAGTTATAAATTGTATAGCGCCAAAGGCTTGGTGGTTATGGCAAAGAACTTTTACGCTTTAGGAGATGCATTTCAGGCCACTTATATTTTAGAAAGTGTAATTAGTAATTTTCCGGATTTTACAGATGTAGTTACTGAAGCACAAGCAGAATTGAATAAAATAAAAGCAGAGGAAGCGAAGACGAATTCATCCGTTGAAACTGATGACAACTAAATTCCTGCGAAGGCAAGAATCGCTTAACTGAAATTCGAAAACTTAAATCAAAGCAATGATAAAATTAAAAAGCCTCATAAAATATATTCCATTTTTATTGTTGACGATTGTCTTCACTTCATGTGGCGATAATGACGAAACTCAAGAAGAAGTAGATGTATTTGCTGGTTGTTGCTCAGAAGAACCTGTTTATGGTGCTAACGTAAATAACTTGGATGAATCAAATGGTGAAATAATTGTTTATAATTTATTCACGCCTAATAATGATGCTATAAACGACGCATTTGGTATTGTAAATATTGAGAATTATGATAACTATACAGTAACTATTTATGACATTGATGATAATATTGTATTTGAGAGTTCTAATTATGTAGGATTTGGAAACTTATTCCCAGATGGAGAACAAGGTCAATTTGGTAGTGAGAATTATTCAGATGGGACTTATAAATATAAAATTGTAATAGAGAATGAGGACGTTTTTCGTAAATCTGGGACATTTTGTTTGTTCGGAGATTTTTCAGCTTTAGATGAGCAAAATTTTAGTGATTGCACTATTGGTAGTCAATTTGACCCTGCTCTGACAGGTAATTAAAAGAGATATAATTAGATACATCAAATCAAAACACATAAAATGAAAATCAAGTTTTTAATTTTTATAATAACCATAGCAAGCAGTTGGACATTTGTTGTTGCTCAAGAACGCACAAAAGATACTATTGGAGACCAAACGGTTAACGTTATAAAACCATATACTCCTACAATATCAGATGCCTTTAAAATTAAAGATAATCCAAAATTAGGAGACTCAAATACAGTTAAGAAAAAAGAAATAAAATACAACATTTTTTCTATTCCTGTAGCTTCAACGTTTACACCTGCAAAAGGAAAGGCAGCAACAGTTGATAGAGCAAAAGCAGTAAAATTATACGATAATTACGCATCACTAGGCGTAGGAACATACACAACCATTTTGGGAGAAGTGTATTTGAATCATGAGCTGAGTAAAGACGAAAATGTTGGTGGTTATTTTAGTCATCATTCCTCACAAGGAGGTATTGATAAATTGTTATTAGATGATAATTTTTCAAAGACTAAATTGAATGCACATTATTCTAAAAATTTAAGGGACTTTACTTGGAAAGTAGATGGAGGTATCGATTTACAAACGTATAATTGGTATGGTTTGCCACAACAATATTATGGACAAACGACAGCAGATACTATAAATCCAAAGCATAGTTTTCATAGCTTTAATGTTGGCGGTAAAATTAATTTTGATGATGCCATTGTTAAAGATGCAAGTGTTCGCTTTAGACGCTTTGGTGATGATCAAGATTCAGGAGAAAATCGTTTTATGGCAGAAACCAGTTTTGATGTACCTGTGCGAGATGCTTATATAGATACTGAGGTGTTTGTAGATTATTTAGGAGGAAGTTTTGATACTGATTATACCAGATCTGGTGAAATTAATTACGGTAATTTTATGTTTGGTGTTTTACCGTCTTACCAATTAAATAGAGATGACTTAACAATAAACTTAGGTCTAAGGTTAACGTATTATAATGACACCGAGTTAAGCGATAGTGAATTCTTTATCCACCCAAATATAGAAGCGTCTTACCGTTTAGTAGATGAGCTTTTAATCGCTTATGGAGGTTTAACAGGTGGATTAGTTCAGAACTCATATTACGATTTTGCTAATGTAAACCCTTTTGTGTCGCCAACACTTTTTATTGCACCAACAGATCAACAGTTTAGAGCTTTTGTAGGTGTCAAAGGGAAGTTAACTAATAATATTAGTTATAATGTGAGCGGAAACTATACGTCAGAACAAGAAAAGGCCCTGTTTAAAGCTAACGAAGCATTAACATTTCTGCCAGAAGATTACCAATACGGAAACTCGTTTGGTATAGTTTACGATGACGTGACAACGTTTTCTATTGCAGGTGAATTAAATGTAGATTTTAATAGAAATTTTACTTTAGGAGTTAAAGGAGAATATTTTGCTTACAATACAGACGACCAAGCACACGCATGGAACTTACCAGATATAGAAGCGTCAGTATTTATGGACTATCAGATTTCAGAACAGTGGTTTGCAGGTGCAAGTGCTTATTTTGTAGGCGAACGTAAAGATCAAGATATTTTTACCGATGAAATTTCAGATCCTATAGCTACCACAATAAAGACAGTAACTTTAGATAGTTATTTTGATTTAAATGCCCATGTTGGTTACAAAATAAACGAACAATTATCTGTTTTTGCTAAAGCAAACAATATTGCAAATCAAAATTACGAACGCTGGTTAAACTTTCCAGTCCAAGACATTCAGTTTTTGGCTGGCGCAACATATCAATTCGACTTTTAAAATTCTTACATAAGTACGAGTTTTATCACGTTATATAATAAAGCGTTCCAATTTTGGAACGCTTTTCTTATTTTTACAATGCTTATAAACCAATTAATATGAAGAAATTATTACCTATTCTAACGTTGCTTACAATCTTTGCTTGTCAAAAAGACAAACAAGAAGCAGACTTAATCGTTACAAATGCGAATATTTATACCGTAGATGAAAACTTCAATAAAGCAGAATCGTTTGCTGTAAAAGACGGAAAAATTATTGCTGTTGGTTCAACTTCAGAAATTGATGATAAATACAAAGCTGTTGACACTATTAATGCAAATGGAAAAACTATTGTTCCTGGTTTTATTGATGCTCATTGTCACTTTTTAGGCTTGGGTTTTAATAAACAAACGGTAGATTTAGTTGGTACAACGAGTTTTGAAGAGCTAATGAAACGTGTGTTGGATTTTCAAAATGAAAATAATAAGAAATTCATTTTAGGTAGAGGTTGGGACCAGAATGACTGGGAAGATCAACAATTTCCAAACAAAAAACTTTTAGATAAATTATATCCTAATACACCAATTGCTCTATCGCGTATTGATGGACATGCCATATTAGCCAATCAAGCCGCTTTAGATTTAGGGAATGTGACGAAGAATAGCAAGATTGAAGGAGGAGAAGTTGTTATTGAAAACGGAGAGCTTACAGGAATCTTAATCGATAATGCTATAGGTTTAGTAATGAGCCATTGGCCAAGTCCAACCAAAATGGAAAAAACAAAAGCATTGTTGGACGCTCAAAAAGTATGCTTTGATTTAGGTCTAACAACGGTTGATGATGCAGGATTAAATAAAGATGAAATAGAATTAATAGAAAGCCTTCAAAATTCAGGAGAGTTAAAAATGCGTATTTATGCTATGGTTTCTCATTCTGAAGAAAATTTAGATTACTTCTTAAATAAAGGTATTACAAAAACAAACCGACTTAATGTACGTTCGTTTAAGTTTTATGCCGATGGAGCTTTAGGATCTAGAGGAGCAATGTTAAAAGCACCATATTCAGATAAACCTAAGCATTCAGGTTTAATGGTAACAGATTTAGAAACCTTAAAAACAGCTGCAGAACGTATAGCAAACTCAGAGTTTCAAATGAATACTCATGCCATTGGTGATTCTGCTAATAGAGCTGTTTTAGAAACGTATAATAAAGTTCTTAAAGGAAAGAATGATAGACGTTGGAGAGTAGAACATGCACAAATTGTGTCTCCAGAAGATTTCGATTTTTATAAAAATATTATGCCGTCTATTCAACCAACACATGCAACAAGCGATATGTATTGGGCAGAAGATAGAATAGGATCAGAACGTATAAAAGGAGCTTATGCATACAAACAATTATTAAACGCGTATGGAAAAGTTGCATTAGGAACCGATTTCCCTGTAGAGCGTGTCAGTCCGTTTTTAACATTTTATGCTGCCGTTGCCAGACAAGATTTAAAACAATACCCTGAAGGTGGTTTTCAAATGGAAAATGCTTTAAGTAGAGAAGAGGCATTAAAAGGAATGACTATTTGGGCTGCTTATTCTAATTTTGAAGATCATGAAAAAGGAAGTATTGAAGTTGGCAAATTTGCTGATTTTATTATTCTAGACAACGATATTATGACGGTAGATGCTAATGAAATTCCTAATATTAAAGTCTTAAAAACTGTGGTTGGTGGAGAAGTGCAGTAAATTAATGGTCTACCACGCAAAAGCTTTAACGCTAAAAAAAAGTATGACTCTAATTGTTTTTTAATAAATTTTGTCAGTATCTCTGTGTGATAAGTAACTTAAAATATACGAGCTAAATAATCAAAATGCTCGCCATCCTTTACCTTCTCACATTTTAGACCAACCGTTATACAGGCTGTTTTTAAGGTTTCAAAATCGAGATATAGCCATTTCATTGGTGTTTCTTTTTCGCCTTTGTAAGACAGAAAATAATCCAATTCTCCAAGATAGCCTTGGTTAAGATCTAACCATAGACCTCCATCTTCATCTTTGTACATGTATGAAATGTCAGAAGAATCAATTAGAATTTGTCCATTGGGATTTAAAAGCGACTTTAAATGTTTCAAATACCTAGAAACTTGAGTTAGCTCTTGGAAAATTCCTGTACCATTCATTAATAACAAGATGGTGTCAAAAGTTTGAGTTTCTTCTAAAAGTGGTTTTAATTCAGCATTTAAAACACCGCGCTTTTTTGCCACTTTAATGGCGCCTTCAGAACTGTCAATGGCTTTTACATGTAAGCCTTTTTCTTGTAACCACAACGAATGACTGCCAGAACCACAACCAACATCTAAAATGTTACCTTTACTAAGTTGAAGTGCTTTTTGTTCCAATGTTGGCATTTCAGAATAATCTCTAAATAAATAGGGAAGTGGTAAAGGGTCTGCATCCGAAATATGAGTAGAAGTGATAATGTCTTCAGAATAATTTCCGTTCTGGTAATCTAATAATGCTTTTCCGAAGAGATCTTTAGTCATATTTTTTGTGGGTTCGAGTGATTTTTATTTTTATAGAAAATGTAAAGATAACTTTAGTTAAATTTGTTTTATGCAAGACCAAATTAATAATCTTCCAAAGCTCGCCAAAGATAAGCATAAGGAAAATAAAACCTTTTTTACAAAGCTAAAAAAGAAACCACCAAAGCAATTGGACTATTTGATGCAAGAGTTGCACGAAACAGAGTTTGAACGAACGGACTGTTTAACGTGTGCCAATTGCTGTAAAACCACAGGTCCTCTATTTACAGATAAAGATATTCAAAGAATTTCGAAATCTTTTAAAATGAAAGCGCAACAATTTATTGATACTTATTTGCGATTAGATGAAGAAAACGATTATGTGTTGCAGTCGGTTCCGTGTACATTTTTAGGTGCAGATAATTATTGTTCTATTTATGAGGTACGACCTAAAGCGTGTCGAGAATTTCCACATACAGATCGAAAAAAGTTTCAGCAAATCTCTAATCTAACAATGAAGAATGTCGCCATTTGTCCTGCAGCTTATAATATTGTTGAAGAAATGAAAAAACGAATTCAGTTGTAATCGTATTGTGCTTCGGAATAGTTTTTGATATTCAATTGTTTAAAATTATAATATGAAAAAGTTAATTATAGTAGCGTTATTGTTTTTTTTTACTGTGAATCTATCTAACGCTCAGCCGTGGATGACTAATTTGGATATCGCTAAAAGTTTAGCTACAGTACAAAATAAAATGGTACTGATGGTATGGGAAGAAACAACAAAATATCCTTATCCGGTTTTAGTTAATACAGATGATGGTAAGACTATTTTTATTGAAAACTTGTTTGAAGACGAAACTGTAAGCCCTTTAATTTGGGAATATTTTGTACCTGTAATTGTTAATGAAAATAAGTATGCAGATTTATACATGCAAATTAATGGAAAGCGCACCCAAGCATATATAGATAAGTTCAATGAAGACTCTATTAAAATTATGGATGTCAATGGTAATATCTTAAACCTTTCTGGCGATCCTAATAATTATGAGAACATTTCGCAGTTAATTGAAAATTACGCCTTAAATACCGAATTTATTGCGCCTGAATTAAAAGGCTATAAAAATAAAAAGGATTTTTATTCCGCTTATTATTTAGCTTCAAAATATGTTGATTTTTCAATGTATATGAAAGCAGATATTAGAGAAGAGCTGCTTAAACTTGGTAATATTTATTTAGATGAAGCTTCTGAATTTATAAGTACAAATCCTGTTGAAGAGCAGCTCACATTATCACAGCGAGTAGAGCTTTTAAAGATGCAACAACTTCTAATTACAAAGTCTCCTAAAAAAGTGCTAAGAAAATTAAAAAGGATAGATGCAGAAGATATTGAAACTAATAACAAAGCATTTGTAGCTTTTTTGTATTACACAGCTTATAAGGTTTTAAATGACGAAACTAATGCCGCATTATGGGAATCTCAAATATCTTCTGTAAATTTGAAGAAAGCACAGATGATTATTAATCTTAATTCTTAAAGGTATTGGAAACCGTCATTAGTTATTTTGAAACCATTCCATCTTTACATAGAAGTCTTATTTTAGTTGGAGGTCTCACTTTTTTTTGGCTGCTAGAAAGTGGTTTGCCATTATTTAAGTTTAAATATAATAAATGGCAACATGCCATTCCAAATCTTTTTTTCACGTTAACAACAGTTGTTATTAATTTTGCTTTAGCCTTTTTACTTTTAGGTGCTGCAGACTGGGTAAAAGTCAACGATTTTGGTATCATTAATTGGTTGCCAGACATGCCATTGGGATTGTATGCTTTTCTTGGAGTATTGTTACTCGATTTTTTTGGGGCCTATTTAGCACATTTTGTTGAGCACAAGGTAAAACCGCTTTGGATGGTACATTTAGTACATCATACAGATCACAAAGTAGACACAACAACGGCTAATAGACATCATCCTATTGAAAGTTTAATTCGATTTGTGTTTACGCTTGTAGGTGTATTTGTGGTTGGTACACCTATTGCTTTGGTGATGATTTATCAAGCGATGTCTTTAATTTTTACACAGTTTACACATGCCAATATTAAAATGCCAAAAGGCTTAGATAAAGCATTGAGTTATGTAATTGTCTCGCCAGATATGCATAAAATTCACCATCATTATAGATTACCATATACAGATTCTAATTACGGAAATATCTTTAGTATTTGGGATCGTATGTTTGGAACCTTCTTATATATGGAGCGTGAAAAGTTAGTTTATGGAGTAGATGTTTTTCCAGATGAAGTTAAAAATAGTAATATCAAAGATTTACTTAAACAACCATTTGAAGTTTATGAAAAACCTACGCTTTCAGCAGATCTCGAAAACTAGTATAGTTGTATTTTTAATTTTATGTAGCGTGAGTTGCAATCCAATACAAAAACAATTAGACATACAAGGTCATAGAGGATGTAGAGGTTTATTTCCAGAAAATTCCTTGCTTGCTTTTGAAAAGGCTATCGATTTAGGTGTAACCACTTTAGAGTTAGATATTGTTATCTCTCAAGATAAAAAAGTGGTTGTTTCTCATGAAGCCTATATGAATCCGAACATTTGTTATGATACTGAAGGAATGGACATTCCAGATGCATTAAAAACAAAATTTAATTTGTTTAAGATGAATTATAATGAAATTATACAGTTTGACTGTGGATCAAAATTTCACCCAAGCTTTCCAAATCAAACAAAGATAAAAACATATAAGCCTTTATTGTCTGAAGTATTTGATTTAGTAAAAGCAAAACAATCAAATGTTAAATTTAATATCGAAATTAAATCTGAACCTCTGTATTATGGGATTTTTACACCAGAACCAAAACCTTATGTGAAATTGGTTTTAGATGAAATTAAAGACAACCACATGCTTAATCGTGTTAATCTTCAATCGTTTGATCTCGCAATTCTTGAAGAGGTTAAAAAGCAATTACCAAATATGGAAGTGGCTTTACTTATTGATGAGAATGAAACAATTGAAGACAAATTAGAAGCGTTGTCTTATAAACCAGAGATTATAAGTCCGTACTTTAAATTAGTAACGGCAGAATCTGTTAGAAGGTATCAAAATAAAGGTTTTTATGTTATTCCTTGGACAATTAACGAAGAACAAGCTATGGAACAAATGTTATCTTTTAATGTAGATGGCATTATTACAGATTATCCAGATCGTTTAATTAAACTTTTAAAGCAGCAAATGTCTTTACAATGCAGTTCGTCGAGTATTTATAGCAGATAATGTAAGTTATATGGCATTTAATCCTAAAACCACCTATGTTTAAAGCGGATTAATTAATTACTATTGAGTTAACACATGCTTTTTTATAACTTAAAGTAAGTTCTATTTTGAAAAATTTTATCCGCATTTGCCTCGTCCTCATTCTTTTATTTTTATTAGGTTTTACACTGCAAGCGCAAGAATCTTATGCTAAGCTTGAAAAAAATAGAAATATTCAAGCTAAAGATTTCATTCATCAATTAAATACAACTAAAGACACTCTGATTTTAAGAAGTGATAAAATCATAAATTCACTTTATACTATAAATCAAAATTACACACGTGAACTCGATTTTGAAATTGATACAACGGAGTATAGATTACCACTAAATAAATTATCTAAAGGGAAGCATGTTTTTGTAGCAATACAATCTCCAAAGCGAATTGTATTTGTTGTTAAAATACTAAAGGATATTCCTAAAAAAGAGCCAGAAGGTATTGTTAACTTAAAGCCCAAAAAGATTGTATTTGCAACTAATTAATAGTTCGTTTAATTATATATCAAATAATTACGTCGCATTTTTTTGTAAGCATCTATGTCGTCTTTCCAAGTGGCTTTAATTTCATCTTCTGTTAAGCCAGATTCAATTTGTTGTTGTAATTTCTCGGTTCCTGCATGCTTAGTGAAGTTAGAGGTATTAAAAACTTTTGACTTATCTAAAGCATGGTTAAAAGCATCTATAACATACTTTAAAGTAAAACTGCGCTCTACTTTTACTTCAGATAAATCAACACCATAACAAGTTTCATTCTGGTGCTTTGGGTACTTAGAGCCAAAATTTGCAACAGGTGTATAGCTAAATTTAAAATGATTTTTGTCTAAAAATGGTGCGCCAAAACGTTGAAACTGAAATTCTGTACCTCTTCCTGCATTAATATTTGTACCTTCAAACAAACCTAAACTAGGATATAATACTATTGATTGGTCGTTAGGTAAATTTGGTGAAGGTCTTATAGGTAAGCTATATGTGCTATCATGCTTGTAATTTTTCATTTCAATAATTGTAATGTCACAAGTTTTACCGTTAGTAAGCCAAGCTTCACCATTAATCATTTTTGCGTATTCCCCAATGGTCATACCATGAATTAAAGGAATAGGGTGTATTCCTAAAAAGCTACTGTGCTTTTTTTCTAAAACAGGACCATCTATATAATTGCCATTTGGATTAGGCCGATCTAAAATTAATAATGGAATATTTTGCTCGGCACAAGCTTCCATTATATAGTGTAATGTAGAAATATAAGTGTAAAAACGTACTCCAACATCTTGTATGTCAAAAACCAAAATATCTACATCTTTAAGATGCGACGCCGTTGGTTTTTTATGTTTGCCATGTAACGAATAAACAGGTAGCCCTGTTTTGGTGTCCATACCATCTTTTACTAATTCACCAGCGTCTGCTGTGCCTCTAAAACCATGCTCTGGGGCAAAAACGTTTTTGATATTAATATTTAAATGTAGTAAAGAATCTACAATATGAGTATAAGAAAGATCATGGGGAGTTTCAATATTTTTAAAAATAACACTTGTCTGATTTGCAACTACAGCTACACGTTTTTCTTTTAATAAAGGTAGGTATAACTCAGTTCTATTTGCTGCTACAATAATGTTTTCTTCCTGCATTGTTGTATTGAATGTGTCATGCTGAGCTTGAGTAAAGGGAGTTGAAGTATCAGTGTTTACTGATATTTTTCCTTTAGAGTTGCCTGCTTCAGACTTAATTCTATTTCCACAAGAAAATGTAAGGAAGCATATCCCAATAATTATCGAGAATAAAACTGTATTTTTGACATCCTTTAAAAGCATAGAGTAGGTTTGAATTTTGAGTTATTTATAGCTAAACGTATAATTGGTAATAAAACGTATAAAAGTAGTGTTTCGGCACCAATAATTAAAATTGGTATCGCAGCAATTGCTATTGGTATTATTGTAATGCTTATTGCCATTGCAACAGGTTTGGGTTTACAGCAAAAAATTAGAGATAAAGTTGTGGCTTTTAACGGCCATATAGAAATTACTAATTATGATACAAATGCTTCGGACGAATCTCAAGTACCAATTTCAATTAACCAAGAGTTTTATCCTAATTTTGATGATGTAGAAGGCGTAAAACATATACAAGGAGTTGCTACAAAATTTGCTGTAATTAGAACTGAAACCAATTTTGAAGGTGTTGTTATAAAAGGAGTAGGAGCCGACTATAATTGGGACTATTTTAAAGAATTTTTAGTTGAAGGACGATTACCTGATTTTACACAAAAGCAAAATGAGGAAATTTTAATCTCTAAATACCTAGCAAATCGTTTAGAATTTAAAGTTGGAGATAAATTTCAAACCTTATTTGGAAACCCATTAAATGATAGACCACGTATTATTAATTATGAAATTGTGGGCATATATAATTCTGGATTTCAAGAATTAGATGCCAAATTTTGTATTGCAGATTTAAGACACATACAGCGTATTAATAAATGGGAAGCTGATGAAATAGGAAGTTTTGAAGTTTTTATTGATGATTTTTCTCAAGTTGAAGAAAAAGCAGTTGAGGTATTTAAATCGGTTCCTTCAGTATTGAATGCAACATCTATCACACGAAAATATTATACCGTTTTTGAATGGATTAAGATTTTTGATAACAATACCTACGGCATCATAGTTATTATGATTGTTGTTGCTGGTATAAATATGATTACAGCCTTATTAGTTCTAATCTTAGAACGTACAGCCATGATAGGGATTTTAAAAGCTTTAGGAAGTTCAAATTGGACAATTAGAAAGGTGTTTCTTTATAACGCGTCTTACTTAATTGGTTTAGGTTTACTTTGGGGAAATATTATTGGTTTAGGAGTGTTATTTGCTCAGAAGTATTTAAAATTATTTCCTCTAAATCCAGACACATACTATGTAAGTACTGCACCTGTTTATATTAGTTGGGATTATATTATACTGCTTAATATTGGCACATTTATAGTCTGTTTATTAATGCTATTAATTCCTTCAGTCATTATTTCTAAGATTTCGCCAGTTAAAGCTATACGATTCGATTAATATTCAGCTATAAGCATTAGAGGGGTACAGCTATAATTTTTTTATTAAAGACTAATCACTATAATAACGAACTTTTAACTTTATACTTTTAACTTTTCACTTATTTTTGCAATCTGAAAAATTACTATGGACTACGCAGAAAATATATTAGGTACAATAGGAAATACACCATTAGTTAAAATGAATAAACTAGTGGAAGATTTACCTTGTTTAGTACTTGCTAAATACGAAACTTTTAACCCAGGAAATTCAGTTAAAGACCGTATGGCTTTGCAGATGATTGAAGATGCAGAAGCAGATGGACGATTGAAGCCTGGAGGAACAATCATTGAAGGGACATCTGGAAACACAGGCATGGGATTGGCCTTAGCTGCTATAGTAAAAGGTTACAAATGTATTTTTGTAATGGCAGATAAACAATCTAAAGAAAAGGTAGATATTATGCGTGCTGTTGGTGCGGAAGTTATTGTTTGTCCAACTGCAGTAGAACCAGATGATCCAAGAAGTTATTATTCTGTATCAAAACGATTAGGAGAGGAAACACCAAATTCATGGTATGTAAACCAATATGACAATCCAAGTAATGCCAAAGCGCATTACGAAAGTACAGGGCCAGAAATCTGGAAACAAACAGATGGCAAGATCACTCATTTTGTGGTTGGTGTTGGTACTGGTGGAACTATTTCTGGTGTCGGAAAATACCTAAAAGAACAAAACCCAAATATTAAAGTTTGGGGAGTAGATACTTATGGTTCGGTATTTAAAAAATATCATGAAACCGGAATTTTTGATGAAAATGAAATCTATCCTTACGTTACCGAAGGTATAGGAGAAGATATCTTACCAAAAAATGTGGATTTTGATATTATTGATGGCTTTACTAAGGTAACCGATAAAGATGCTTGTGTTTACACACAACGTTTGGCTAAGGAAGAAGGGATGTTTTTAGGGAATTCTGCAGGTTCTGCTATAAAAGGAGTATTGCAATTAAAAGAGCATTTTAAACCAGACGATGTTGTTGTGGTTTTATTTCATGATCATGGAAGTCGTTATGTTGGTAAAATGTTTAATGACGATTGGATGCGTGAGATGGGTTACATCGATTAACAAATTCCTGCGAAGGCAGGAATCTCATTATATAAAAAAA